>Ga0214473_10000080_pt1 | contig 136533 bp, 114 predicted proteins | sample RVTome_7_FD_203509 | JGI IMG/M metagenome (GOLD analysis project Ga0214473, IMG submission 203509) | Soil microbial communities from uranium-contaminated site in the Upper Colorado River Basin, Wyoming, United States - RVT98D197 | ecosystem: Environmental > Terrestrial > Soil > Contaminated >...
TAGATGCAGGGTATCCGGTTCACTCCATACGCTGTCGCAGCAAAAAGTGTATTTGATAAGAGCATAGCCTGAATCGGGAATTTGGGAATAGGCCACAAAGACCATTCCCGAGGAAATTGCAATGCTGGGGAGGGCGATTGAGGCCATGGAATTGGAGAGGTTCATGGGTGACGACCAAAGCAGACCGTCAAAATGGCGATAGTAGACATCATCCGAACCGCCGCCGAACCGCTGCTCCCAAACCACGTGCGGATTGTCATCTTCATCCACGGCGATATCGGGCTCGGCTGAACTCTGAGTGGGAGTGGCAGACAGGATTACTGGCCCTGACCATCCGGAAGAATCCTTGAAGGCATACATGATTTCCAGGTACAGCGCCGACGTTTCGCCGCGATAAACCAAATGCAGACGATCCTGGCTATCCACCACCAATCGGGGATCCATGCCCTCATGGTCAGGCGTCAAATCCTCTATGGGCGACCACTGGCTGCCATCAAAGCAGCGGTAAAGGAGGTGGCAAGGACCGGCAAGATGACCACCCCATATGACGTGAACGTAATCCCGCGAATCTATGGCGATCTCCGTGCCACAGTTATAGGAAGCGCCGACTGAGAGGGTTAGAGGTTCTGACCAGATTCCGATGCTGTCGCGAACCGAATAATAGGCGATAGGATTAGCCCAATAGTTTCCCGACCAGACGACATGAGGTTGGTTCTGAGAATCCACAGCCATTCTCGGCGTCGCGGAATAATTGGGGTAGGGAAATGAGACCCGCTCATGGGGCGACCAACTCTGGCCGTCGAAGCGGCTGTAGCGAATGTCACCCTGCTGTCCCCCCCAGGCCGTATGATCCTGCCAGACGACATGCAAACAATTGACATGATCTACTATCAATTCTGGAAATTTGGACTGTCCACTATTGCTTGAGATATTGACATATCCAGACCAGATGCCGACCTGTGCCTGCGGCGAAGCCACGCAGAGAATGGCTACAACAAGTAAGGCGATATATGCTTTCATGGTAGTTCACTCCGACGGAAAATCAAGCAGCGGCGAGGGCGCAAAGCAGCGCCCTCGCCGCTCAGATTCATCGTTCACTTCAGCAGGAGCATTTTCCCTGTAAGGTTTCGGGCCCCGGCTTCTAAGCGATATAGATAGACGCCGGACGGCAAACCCGACGCATCCCAGGTGACCTGGTGCACGCCGGCGTCTCTCAGACCGTTGACCAGTTCCGCCACTATCCTTCCGGCGAGATCATAGATCCGCAGCGACACAGGGCTGTCCGCTGGAAGTTGATAGCTGATGGCGGTCATCGGATTGAAGGGATTGGGGAACGTGGCGACGCCAAATTCCTCCGGTTGTAGGGGCGAGGCGCGCCTCGCCCCTACAACGGCAAGGTCAAACGCCTCCCCCGTATTCGTCCATCCACCGAATCCTGAATCCTGAGTCCCGGATCCCAATTTTTCAAAGGTGAAGCTGCTGCTGTCCCACTTGGCCGGATAATCCCCCACATAACCGCGATAGGTGTAGGTTCCCGCCGGGGCGCGGCCGGGGATGTTTTGTGTGCGCAAGCGGGTGAGGATCGCCTGACCTGGCATGGTGAGATTCACCGGTCCCAAGACCGGCCCGTACCAAGATCCTCCCGGCAATTGCACGGAGATCCAGGCGTCGCAGGTTTGAGGGGATTGGGCGGTGTTGGTGAGATCAATGTTAAAATCGAAGCTGCCGCCTCCCGGGGGAATTTGAATTGGGGGATTTATGGGCATAATAGAGATGCTTATGTTCGGTTGGGAATACTTTATGGTGGCGTAGTCCCACCAACTTCCGATGAGAAGACTAGCGCCGGTGACATATACATTGCCGACCGCCTCGACGGCTAGGTCTTGGGCATCTTCTTGGCTAACCACACCCGGTGCGTCATAAAGTGCAACCCACTGCTCTTGGCCGGCGGCATTATATTTTATTGTGGCGTAGTTCCAATCATACGAAGGTTCTACGTGATACACACTGTTACCCGTCACGTAAATGTTGCCAGCCGCATCCATAGCGATGGCAACGGCCTCATCGAGGTCATTGGTGGGGCCATTGTAGTGAGCCACCCATTGCTCTACACCATCCGTATCATATTTAATTGTACCGTAATCAGTATTATTTATGATCGGTTGGCACTTTCCGGTTACATAAACATTTGCGTCCGCATCAACAGCCAGGTCTTCAGCGTAATTATAATAACCCTGCCCGCTATAAAAGGACACCCACTGCTGCGCACCGACAGCATTGTACTTGATGGTGGCATAGTCATACCCATACATTGGTGCGCTTTCCTGACTCCAGCCTGTCACGTATACATTTCCGTTTGCGTCCAGAGCTAAGGCACTAGCCTGATCATCATTATTTTCTGGCCCGTTAAAACAGGCCACCCATTGCTGGATGCCTTCTGAATTGTACTTGATGGTAGCATAATCATCACAAGTGGAATCACCTTCAGCCCGGCCTGTAACGTACACATTTCGATCCTCATCTAGTGCCAGAGCAGTGGGATGGTCATAATTATTTCCCGAACTGGAATAACGGGCAATCCACTGCTGGACGCCAGCAGCATTGTACTTGACTGTGGCATAGTCAAAACTAGTTCCACTCCCATAACTTTCCCCCGTCACGAAGACGTTGCCGTCCGCATCCACCTTCAAGGCAGTGCCCGCATCACGATAGTTTCCAGGGCCATTATAGCGAGCTACCCACTGTCGGATGCCGTTAGTATTATACTTGATCGTGGCAAAGTCAAAATCAGTTCCAATTCCCTTACTACGTCCAGTCACAAAAACATTTCCTGCCCCGTCCACTGCTAATGAATAGGCCCAATCTTGGTCGTTTCCCGGCCCATTGTAGCGGTCTACCCACTGCCGAATTCCATCAGCGTCATACTTGATGGTGCAATAGTCCCAAGAAGTTCCAATACCCATAATAAATCCAGTCACATAGACATTGCCATCAGAATCCACAGCCAATGCAGTAGCTTCATCAGAAGTATCTGCTGGCCCGTTATACCTTGCCGCCCATTCTTCCCACACCTGCGCCGCAGCGCTTCCCGCAATTAGGAGAATCCCCAGCACCACCCCCGCCAGCAGAACGAGATAATCCCGATGCGTTTTCATGGTCAGCTCCTTTTTTTAAGCCATCAGCATTCAGCAGTCAGCATTCGGGTTGTAGGGGCGTCCACCGCGGCGGACGCCCCCACAAAGTGGCGGGTCGGGACAAAGCCCGACCCCTACGCGTAATTTCTTATTTCATCAGAACCATTTTTTGCGTCCCGCTGAAATTCCCGGCTTCGAGGCGATAGACATAGATGCCTGAAGATAGGTTTCCAGCGTCAAACGAAATCTCATGCTGACCGGCAGGACGATAGCCATTGACCAGTTCCGCCACCTGACGGCCCAGCAGGTCATACACGGCCAACTTCACCATCCCCGCATCAGGCAGACCGAAGCTGATGGTCGTGACGGGATTGAATGGATTGGGGTGGTTCTGTTCGAGACTGTACACCTCCGGAATCACCGCCTGAACCATGTCCGGCAAATCATCAAAGGACTCGCCGGTGTTGGCCCAATCATCCACTCCGGGGCCGTCGCCGGTGGTGGACTTGGTGAAGGGGAAGCTGTCCTGGTCGTAAATGGTGCTGGGATAATCTCCGACGTAGCCATGGTAGGTGTAGTTGCCGGGCGGCGCCGTTCTGGGGATGTTCTGGCTGCGATCGCGATTGATCGAGTAACCCGGAGCGAAGGTCAGGGTCACCGGCCCCAGGGTTGGGCCAGTAAGATGACCGTTGGGCAGGGTGATATCGCACCAGATATCGGCGATCACCTGGCTGGTGCCCGGGTTAGCAGCAGCGATGTTGTAGCTGAAGCTGCCGCCGTTGGCCGGGATGACGATGGGCGTGCCGTAGGGGGTGAGCGTTACCGTCAGATTGGCCGCCTGCGTGGGCGTGGTGAACATCACGGCGAAGCCGTCTACGATGGGGTGAGCGTGCAGGTCGTAGTCGCCGTCAAAGAGATATTGCAGGCCGATGGTTTCTGCCGCATTCTCGATGCCGACGGTTCCCTCACCCTGAGCGGCGGTGGACATATCCTTGTACTGGAATTTAATCCTCCCGTCGCCGCTGAGGGTCGAGTAGTAGGCCGGATCGAAGAGGATGACCTCGAAGGTTTCGAAGCTGCCGGTCGGACTGAACTGCTCGATGTGATTGTATTCGATGACTAACCGGTGATTGGTCGCATCGAACCATTGCCACACCTTGCCGGAATTGGTGCGCTGGGGAGACAGGTCTTCCCAGTAGGGGGCAATCATGTTTTCGGGGCCGTCGGAATTGGGGATGCCCGAGTTGTTGTAATCTTCCTGCGTCACGATGCCCATGGCGATCCAACCGTTGGTGGCGATGGTGAAGGAATCGTAATCCGCTCCGTAATACTGGAAGGTGAAGGGCAGTCCAAATTGGAAGGTCTGATCATCCAGCGTGAAGGGGACCATGGTTCCCAAACCGCCGGAATCCGCGCTAATTTCCACCCACTGATAGACCGGCAGCTCAGGAGCATCATACGGATCGTAAGCCGCATATCCATAGCCATCCGGGCCGGTGGGGGCATAAAGGATGTCGCCGACCGTCACCGAGAAGGTATCCGTGCCGGCATAGCCGCCTGCGCCCACGAAGTTAAGCGTCAGCAGAGCCACATACTCCTGCGGACAGGAAGAGAGGGCCTGCACTGAAATGCTCCCCGTCGCCGATCCTCCGGCCAGCAATGTCCCCAGATTGGCTGGCGTCGAAGAGGCCACGATATAGGGATCGTTCTCGGTCATCGTCATGATCAGGTTGCCGACCGAGGCGCTGCCTTCATTGGTAACGGTAATGGCGAAGGTGGCCGTTTCGCCGGGATCCAGGTTGCCGTTGTTGTTGCCCGGAGGCGGATCGCTGACGGTGTGGCTGGTGTACTGCGCCACGGGCGCGTGAGCCACGCAGACGAAATAGCTTTCCCATACCGTAAGGCCGCTGTTGGCGCGCAGGGTGAAGTTGCAGCCGTGCTCATCGGGGACATTGGGCGCCGCCTGGAAGGTGAAGGCGCTGTTCACGGTGGCCGTGGCGCCGGCATTGATATTGCCCACATACTGCGTGGAATCGCTGATCGCGACCAGCGGATCCGTCGAGCTGATCGTCAGGTTGACGTTGGTTGCAGTGGCTACGCCCACGTTTTCCACGGTCATGGTGAGCTGCACGGTTTCGCCGTAATCCAACTGCCCGTTGCCGTTGCCGGTCAGGGCGTCCTCAATGATGCAAGACGAAAAGATGACGTAAGGCCCCGTGGGCGGGATGACCGTCACCTGTCCTTCGTAGGGCAGCATGTTATGTGCGGTGATCATCAGGGTGAGAGTGCCCAATTGCGACAGGGGTTGATCGAAAGTCACCGTCGCGACGCCGGAAACGTTGGCGTTAGCCTGACCCAGGACCACATTGTCCAGGGATATGGTCACCAGGGCATTGGGGACAGAGATACTGGTCACCTGGAAGGTCTGGGATCCCAGCAGCGCGACGGCGTTGAAAGTCGGGAAAAACACGCCGGGATCGTCCGTCCAGACATCCATCGAAGGATCGCCCAGCAGGTTCAGCTCGTAGTAGCACCAGCGGATGGTGTTGTCCGAGGGAATCATCCAGATATTGTCTTCCTTGGAATCGCCGTTCATGTCGCCCAGTGTGGTGCGGTTTTCGGCGAAGAGGGCGTCGAAGAACTGGCGGTCGAAGGGCTGCGAAGGGCCGTTGGTGGTGCTCAGGTCGCCCCAGCCGTAACGGCTGTTGCACTCCCAGGCGACCGCTCCATGAGCGATGGTCGTGAATTCTTCGCAGATGCAGTCGTTGGTGTAGGAGCCGCCGGTGGTGCGATTGTCGAAACTCCCGGAATAGCAGGCCTGGCTGTACGCGATGTAGAAATTGTGATTGACGCCGTTGTTGGTGCAGTTGACGTCGTTGATGTTGCCGGTGCTGAATTGCATCACCAGACCGACGTCACCGTGTCCCAGGTGGTTGACCATCGTCGGACCTTGATTCAACAACGGCAGCAGATCCGTCATCGCCGACCAGTACTGACCCGGGTATTCATAGAGCCTCCCGACGGTGAAGTTGGCGGGGAAGCCGACGGTCGTGTAGCCCCACATGGAGGAGCCAAGACGGATTTCTTCCTTGTACTCCCAGGCCCAAATCGGCCAGCCCAGATCCTCGCCGGTCATCAGAGCCGTTTCGCATTCGGCTTCCACCGGCTCGGTCTGATACATCATGTATTTGTTCAGCGTGTTGGGTATTTCGGTGGCATTGTCGGAGCAGGTGCGGCCGATGAAGACTTCCGCCACATAGTCCTCTTCCCCCGGTTCGCCGTAATAACTGTCGCCGTCGTTGTTCCAGTTGCCGTCCAGGGCGGCGAAATAGAGATCTCCGGCGATGTCGCTGTCAGTGTAGCCGGCGGCGCAGTAGAGGCCGCGATGAGGGATGTGCTCATTGTCGCCCGCCAGGAAGACGTAGCTGACGTCCTGCGTGGTGTAATAGTCAATGATGCAGTTGCGGATCTTGGTCTGGTTATCCAAACCCGGATAGTTGGCGTAGATGTACTGGGTTGTGACGATGGTGCTCATGACGCCGCTGCGCGTTTTGTAATTGACGAAATCCTGGTAGGCCGGAATGAAATTCTCCGGCATGATGAAGAGCATGTCCCAGCCTTCGGGACGCGACGGCTCTTCATGCCCGTAAACCATGATGGTTTCCGGATTCTGCACCAGGTTGGAAAGGCGCTCATTGGCCTTGTGATTGCGCTTCAGCAGATTGGCATAAGCCTCCTGAGCGCGCGCCGTGGGGCGGCTTTCCACCGTGACGGTGACGGAGGGATAATAGGCCAGTTCCCCGGACTGCGGCCGATACGCTACCGGCCAGACGACGCCGTAGGCGATGCCGTGTCCGGCGTAGAACTGCGTCTGCAGATCACCGGCGCGGTCGGCGGGGAAGGGATCATTGCTGCCGTAAACCGAGGCGTCCGGCGGAGTCGGCTGGGCAGGGGCCGGCATGGAATAGGGATACGGCTGCTGGCGGTGAGGGATGCGGTAGCCATCGCCGATCACCACCGGCGCGGAAGCGACGGCCGTGATGGAGACAGCCTCTTCTCCCGGAGGCAGCAGGAGCTGCACCGGGCAATTGGGCAGGAGCGGCTGCCCCACGCGCGACCAGGTGGGCGCGCCCAGCAGGATGACGGTGGCCTGTCCATTTTGAATTGTGATGGTGGGCTGATTGAAGTAATAGATGTGAGTGGTGGTGCTGGCGAAAGCTCCGAGAGCAAATACGCTCAGAGCCAGGCACAAAGCTAACGCTGCTGTGGTTTTCATGGCGAGTCTCCCGATTGGTTGCGTTTATGCTGTTTGCGTTTTAGTTTCGGGGTGTGAAAGAATGCTCAATCCATATAATAAGCAATTTTTCGCCTAAAAGCAAGCGGTTTTTGGGGATCAGACGGAAAAAGGGGGTGATTTGCGACGCGGCAAGGCGGTGGATTTCCCTTGACTTGGGGGGGATGGGGTGCTATATTTCGATGTTTGCCAAATTAAGGAATTCGCATGCCCACACTTGAATGGATTGGAAAGAAAGCCGTCCTGAATCATCACAACGAAATCCCCTTTAAACTGTTGAAGTGCAATTCGGATCTCTCCGTGGGCTTCCGGCAAGGGACGCGCCTGGGCATCATCGGCTTCGATTTCGCTCTGGGCGAAGGCGACGCCCTGGCCACCGCCAAGGTGCATTTTAGGTTGATAAACCGGTTTTAGCCGTTGGCGATCGGCGCCATTTGAGGATTGACTTTGGGCGGAGGATTGAGTATATTGGGGAAATGCGCAACTTGGCCTGTTCGTCCGATTGTCATTCTCGCGAAAGCGGGAATCTAGAGTGTATAGAATTAAATGTCTTGCATCGGAGGAATCATAAAAGGAGGTTACATGAGATTAATTAATGAAACAAAAAATCAGCATTTTTTATCTCAATCCGAGCTAAGACTTAATGCAATAAATCCTGATGCAGATCAGTCAAATCAGAGAATATATTCATTCTCCTTAGTAGATAGAGAAAATTATATCCTAGGAATTGATGAGGAGAAAGGAAGAATAATCGGAAAGAGCTGTTGTTTTCGGGATTTGTTTAGTTTCGATGTTTTGGATCGTAGAAAAAAAAGATTCAATTTTGAAAATTTATTTAATCAATACGAGTCTGATATCAAAGCCCATACCGCTAATTTATTAAGCAAACTAGAATTGAATAATTCTGACATAAAACCTGAATTATTAAATATTTTTGTATTGAAGTTTCTCAATTTTTTAAGAAATCCTTATTCCATGAAAAAAGTAATAAACACGATTGGGATAGTCGCAAATTATAAGCCAACCGACCCAGATCTTATGAGGCTCTATAAAAAGATAATTAACGGGAATAGACCACAGCAAAATTATTTGTCTTCTCAATTTGGCATAACTATGGATGAATATGAAACCTGGCTAAGAGCATTATTTCTGTTACTCGTCAGACAAGACGATAGCCAACCTAATTTTCTAGAACAAGGAATTAAAGGAATGTATGAGAACCCATCACACCTTGTAATGGTGAATATTTACCATTATGATGATGAATATGAAAATAAGCGTTGTTTGCTCTCTGATAGAGGATTAATTTTACCTTCACCGAATGAGTCTTATTTAGCCTTTGGTTTTAATCTCTGCTCGACTGCATTTGTTGAGTATGTTTTCATTGACATAGATAAGGCCGCTCCCGAAGAAACACCGAAAATAATATTAGAAGCATGTAAAAATCTACCCAAGTCAGTTAATCTTCGATGTCTTCGCAATAATCTGTCAGCATTAGCTCATTATAATAGACTGGTTATTTATCAATGTCATAGTAAAGTATACTGCTCAAGCAAAAGTATATATGGCATATGATATATAAAATAATTTGTCTGGAATGCAGTAAATTCTTCGGTGTTCGAGATATAAGACTAAAGACAATATAATCATAAGGTCTAAAGATGTCACCTCAAAATCAACCTCTGGCTGAGGTATTCGGATTTCTAACAACTGATCAAAGTTCGAAGGCAAATCGCTGTCGGTCAAGTCGCCTTTGCCCCTTCAACAACAAAGTGCCGAACTGCACAAAGGATAAGGCAAAAAACCCCCTGGGCGTCTGTAGTATTTTTCAGGACAGCAAACCAGTTATAACCTGTCCAATTAGATTTCGTGAGGATTGGATTATCGCTGACGATGCCGCCTCTTTTTTCTTCAAGGAGTCAGCATCCTGGAGCTCGTTGACTGAAGTTAGATTAAATGACAAGCATGGTAAATGTGCCGGGAATATAGACGTTGTTCTTGTGGCTTATGATCAGAATGGCAAAGTTTACGATTTCGGCTCGCTTGAGGTTCAAGCAGTTTATATCTCGGGAAATGTTCGTGAACCTTTTGAATACTACATGCAAGATCCAAAAGGGCGAGCTTCAATGGATTGGTCTAAACAACCAAATTATCCAAGACCTGATTATCTTTCGTCATCACGGAAAAGGCTAGCTCCCCAACTTTTGTTCAAAGGAGGGATTCTAAATACCTGGGATAAAAAAATGGCAGTGTCTTTGAATAAAAGTTTTTTCGAGACTTTGCCCAAGCTGAAAAAAGTAGCAAAATCAGATGCGGATATTGTATGGCTACTATATGATTTAGAACTGAATAAATCAGATGAAATACCAGGAAGATATGTTTTAACAAAAGTGGACGAACTATTCACTGAATTTCAGTCATCCCTCATTTCGATAACTACCCCAGCACCCGGAGATGTTGAAAATTTCATTAAATTACTTCAAGAGAAACTAGACGAGAAGCTCGAAAATCCACCAATAACTGAAACTATAAATAGGCCTTTCTAACATGACTAGGTACAAACAGACAGTCTTATTACCTGAATTAATCGATGAAACTGAATCGCTTAAACCAGTAAATGTTTCATCGATTCCTCAATTAAGCCCTTTCAGGTATCCAGGAGGAAAGACGTGGTTTGTGCCAACATTCAGAAAATGGATTTCGCACTTGTCGCCCTCGCCGGAATTATTGATTGAACCATTTGCAGGTGGAGGGATAATTACTCTAACTGCTCTCTTCGAGAATTTGGTTGAGAAAACAATTATGGTTGAATTAGACGACGAAATAGCAGCTGTTTGGCAATCCGTTGTTAATGGAGATGCAAATTGGCTTGCAGATCGCATCATCGGATTTAACCTGACGAAAGAAAACGCCATTGAAGAACTAAGAAAAACCCCAAGCACTACTAAAGAGAAAGCATTTCAGACTATACTCAAGAATCGTACATTCCACGGTGGAATTCTCGCTGAAGGTTCAGGCTTTTTGAAATATGGAGAGAACGGTAAGGGGATATTATCTCGGTGGTACCCCAATACTCTTGCAAAAAGATTAATAAACTTAAATTTCATTGCCTCAAGAATTGAGTTTTTCTGCGCAGATGGGATGAATGTAATCAAAGAGCATATTAATAATTCAGCAGCTATCTTTTTCATAGATCCTCCGTACACGGCTGGCGGGAAAAAAGCTGGGAAACGTCTCTATAAATATTATGAATTAGATCATGAAGAATTGTTTAAATTATGTGAATCATTAAATGGTCAATTTATAATGACTTACGACAATGCAGATGAAGTTAAAATATTGGCTAGGAGACACGGGTTCCAAATGCGCTCAATCCCTATGACCAATACACATCATGCAAAAATGGAGGAATTAGTTATTGGCAGAGATCTTTCATTCTTAGATATTTTACCTATTGTGCGTGAGGGCAAACCGAAATATGGAAACAGGAAGAAATTACAGAGGAAAGGCCTTTGACAAAGCACTATATTTAACACTTATGCTCTCTTTTCTTGGCCGGGTGGCCGCGTTGCCGGGCCAGTCCCGCCAGGGACCCCATCCGCCTCGGCTGGGTGGCCCGACCCTTTTAGGGTCGGGTTTATCATAAATTGTTCGCCCCTTTTCACACAATTATTTTATCATTGCGCCTTTGCGCCTCCTCTGCGCCTTTGCGGTTAGGTTTTTTTGCGGGTGTCCCGCCCTTTTCCGCCCCGGCGCACCCTCCACGGCTCCCGTCTCCCCGCCTGTCGAGTTCTCGTCACTTTGTCGAGATCTCTTCCCGATTGAGTGACGAGTTCTCGCCAAGCTTGGCCGGCGTGTCGAGTTCTCGTTTTTTTCAACTTCTCGCCCTTGCCTGCTCCTCTTTTCGTTATTTTTCCTCCCCCCATCTCCAACCCCGCCGCTCAGGCCTCGTATTAATATCAAAGAAGCCATTACGGCAGTCAATTCCAAACACGGAGTATCAATGGAACCTCAAGTTTTACCGCCACTTACGTATGCGTATGACGCGCTGGAGCCGCACATTGACCAGCAGACCATGCGGCTGCACCACGACATCCATCATCAAGCCTACGTGAACGGCTTCAACACCGCCCAGCAGAAGCTGGAAGAAGCCCGCAAGTCCGGCGATTTTGCTCTGGTGAAGCACTGGGAGCGCGAGGCGGCCTTTCACGGCTCGGGCCACGTGCTGCATTCGATCTTCTGGACCATCATGTCCCCCAAGAGCGGCGGCGAGCCCAAGGGCGATCTGGCCAAGGCCATCGCCGGAGCGTTCGGCAGCTACGACGCCTTTAAGAAGCATTTCATCGCCGCCTCCAACGCCGTCGAAGGATCCGGCTGGGGCGTTCTGGCTTTCAATCGCAACCTGAACCAAATGCAGATCCTTCAGGCCGAGAAGCACCAGGATCTGACGGTCTGGGGCGCCGAACCGCTTCTTATCGTGGACGTCTGGGAGCACGCTTATTACCTAAAATACCAGAACAAGCGCCCCGATTACGTCAACGCTTTCTTCAACGTCATCAACTGGGACGAGGTGGGCAAGCGCTTCGACAAGGCCCGTCGCTAAACCACAACCTGGCTTTGTAGCGACGTCGCGCCCAATACCCCGATGAGGTCAACCTGATCGGGGTATTTTATTGCCTTGGTAAGCCACTATGTCATTGCGAGCGAAGCGAAGCTATCTTTTTGGTTCAGGAGATTGCTTCGGGGCTTCGTCCCTCGCAATGACCGATTAATCCTTTTGCAACAGCCTTACTTTCATCTTGCATCCCCAAGCCGCTTTGCCTATATTGCTTAGACTGTGATCGGATTATTGGAGATAATTCAAGCTATCGGATTGGGCGTAGGGCTGGTGTTTGTGTTGCTGCTCTTCTGGGGACTGCGCACTCGGAGGCGGGCGCTGTCAACTGCCCAACCTTCGGTCAGCGTCCTCGTGGCGGCGCGGAATGAAGAAGCGAATCTGCCCCGGCTTCTGGAGAGCCTGACCGCACAGGACTATCCGTCTGACCACTGTGAATTCATCATCGTGGACGATGCTTCGGCGGATCGGACGAGCCAGATCGTAGCGGATTGGAGCGGGCGTGATCCCCGCTTCATGCTGCTGAAATTGGCCGAATCTGAACGCCGAACCATCGGCCCCAAGAAACGAGCACTTTCGGCTGGCTTAGGAATCAGCCGCGGCGATATTATTATGATTACCGATGCCGATTGCACCGCCCCGCCGACCTGGATCAGCGAAATCGTTCACCGCTTCGATGCAGATACCGACGCCGTCTGCGGCCTGATTCGATTCCATCCCCACCCCTCCTTCTGGAGCCGTCTGGCCGCTTTCGAGAGCGCAGTGAATGCGATCCTCAACGCCGCGGTGATCGGTCTTGGAGGAGCGCTAAGCTGCGCCGGAGCCAATTTCGCTTACCGCCGTGAAGCGTTCCAGAAAGCGGGAGGTTTTGATGCAGACCGTAGATCTTTTTCAGGCGATGACGATCTGCTCTTGCAGCGCATGAAAACTCAAGGCCTGAAAATCAGGTTCTGCAATAGCCCGGAGGCAGTCATCGAAACGGCCGCTCCACAGGACAGGCAAAGCTATTGGAGGCGAAAGCGCCGCCATCTTTCCGCCGGAAGCCGCTATGCGGTGCATTGGTTGATTTTGGCGGCCCTGGCCTACTTGGGCTGCCTGGCCTGTGTCATTTTGGGCATCTTTTCGATCCTGGGTTACGTCACCACATTTGGATTCCTCTGGCTTTGGTTTACGTTCAGCGCGGCTTTGCTGGCATTCTTTCTCTGGGGCTCCTTCAGATTGGCGCTGCCCCGCTACCGCCTCTGGGCCATTCCCGGCGCGCTCTCCTTCCCGCTGATTTTCGCGCTCTTGCAGCCTTTGACGTTATTGCCGGCTCCAGCTTGGAAAGGAAGAAGCCGTGAAGCTTAGACCCCTGCTTGGTCAATTCGGGGCAAGCCCGACAGGGGAGATCGCAGCTCAATCCAAGCCCGCGACTCGCTTTCTTTCCCGCGCCCGATTGCTTCTGGGGATCAAGATCTTCCTGACCGCGCTGGTCTTGGGTCTGCTGATAATCACCATAAAGCCCCGCGAGATATTGAATGCGGTCATTGGCGCGCGGCATGAGCTCGTTTTGGTCAGCTTGGCTCTTGTTATCCCCAACCTGGCTCTACGGGCGCTTAAGTGGGGCTACCTGCTGAGACGGGTCAAGCCAGAAGCGCCGGTTTCGGAAATTCTCAACACTCTGTTAGTGGGCTTCACGTTTGCCGTCGTCACTCCCGGTCAACTGGGCGAATTCGGCCGTGCATTTTTCATCACGGGAAGGCCTCGGCTCGAGCTGATCGGACTCTCTTTCATTGACAAATGGTATAACCTGATGGCGATTGTCTTGGGAGGTAGTTTGGGTGTGCTACTCCTGCCCGGGCTGGTATTCGATGGCAATGCCTATCTCTTCGTCTCCTGTTGCGTTCTGGTCTCCATCTTCTGGGCGGCGTTGATCCTGGCTATTGCCTCGCCGCGCTGGATTCGTGACCTCCTCTATGCGGTCAATGTCATGCTGCCTTATCGGGACAAAATCAAGGTTCTGCTCTCGGGTCTGGATCCCATTTACCGGCGGCAGTCGCTGATCCTCGGCGGGCTGGGTTTGTTGCATTATCTAAACTACATCGTGCAGTTTTATTTGCTGGTATTGTCGTTTCAATCCATCAGAATTTTCGATGCCTATAGAGCCGCCTCCGCCACCATCTTTGTCAAGGCGGCGCTGCCCATTTCGGTGGGTGGGCTGGGAGTGGGGGAGACCGCTTCGGTCGGGTTCTTTCGCCTCTTTGGCGTCTCATCGGTGGCCGCCTTCAATGCCTCGGTCATGCTTTTCTCCATGAATATTTTGCTTCCGGCGGTCATCGGCGTTTTTGTTCTGCTCAGGCTGCGCATCGCATCGGAGAACGGCCATGAGTCATCCGCCGTTTGAGCCGTTTTATACCCTGCTGCTCCTCCTGACCGGAGCCGCCTATCTGGTCGCCCTCGAAATCGTGCGCGCCGGATTGAAGCGGCTGGAGGATCGCAATGCTTCGATGGGCTGGAAAAATCCGGCAGCCGGGGGCCACCTGCCCTTCGTCAGCGTCATCATTCCCTGCCGTGATGAAGCCCGACATATCGGTCACTGTCTGGAGGATTTGTCGCGCCAGGATTATCCCGGCGATCAGTTCGAAGTCATCGTCGTGGACGATCGCTCGGACGATGGCAGCGGCGAAATCGCGCGCGCCTACCGGAGCTGCATCCCCAACTTGCAGGTGCTGCGCCTGGACACTTGTCCGCCGGGGATTTCTCCCAAGAAGAACGCCCTGCGCCGGGGCATGAATCTGGCGGGCGGGGACGTCTTTATCACGACCGATGCCGATTGTCGCTTGAATTCCGGATGGATTACTTCGCTGGTCTCGGAAATGGAGCCTCATGTCGGTCTCGTGACTGGTTTAACAGTTTTTGATCGGGGAACCAATGAACCTTTTTGGCAGAGGATGCAGCAGCTCGACTATCTGTCCCATTCCTTTTTTGCGGCCGGCGCCATCCGCTGCGGATGGGCTTTCAATTGCAACGGCAGCAATCTGGCTTTGCGCCGCCGCGCCTTCGAAGACGTCGGCGGCTACGATGGTTTCGGGCAGGTCGTCACCGGCGACGACACGCTCCTGATGCAACGCTTGCAGCGTATCGGCCGCTGGACAATTCGCTTCTGCGCCCGCCCCGGCAATCTTGTTCATTCCTGGCCCGAGGAGACGCTTCGCGAAGTTATGAATCAGCGATTGCGCTGGGGATCCGGCGGCCTGTCATACTCTTCGCCGGCGCTTTCGCTGGCGCTGATCACTTTTGTCTTTTTTTTCGGCTTATTGGCATCACCGTTTATGTGGATCGGGGGCATGATCGCCCCGTATTGGATCCTTCTGCTGCTGGGCAAGTGGATGCAGGAAGCGCGTGTGCTGAGGCAGGGCTTTCGAGCCTTTCATCTGAAGGCCGATTGGCTGGCATTCATGGCACTGGAAGTGATTCACATCCCGGCGATTTTGACTTTCAGCCTGGGCGGTCATCTGCTCGGTTTTCGCTGGAAAGGGCAGCGCTTCCGCCGCAAAAGCTCCTCCGTTCCCACTCGCGAGGTGCTGGAGACGTGATTCGCCTGCTGCCGATCTCGAAAATGCTGGCGACGGCGCGCTATCTCTATGAAAACCGCCGCGCCGGTCAGGGTATCTACCCCTTCTATGCCTCACTGAAGGTGACCGACCGCTGTCAGTTTCACTGCTCGTTTTGCAACGTCTGGCGCCGGCCGGCCCGCGATTTGGACACGAGCGGCATGATCCAAGTCCTGCGCAATCTGGGCCGCTCGTCCATCGTGTTAACCTCCATCGAGGGCGGCGAGCCGCTGCTGCGTAAGGACATCGAAGCCCTGCTTGAAGAAGCCTCCCGTCAACCCTACTACGTTCTTTTTACCACCAGCGCCAAGAATCTGCTAAGCTATCCGCTGGATCGCTTCAGCCATTGGATTGATTTCCTGCACGTCTCAATTGATGAAGGGCATGACAATCTGGAGCTCTTTGCCCTGCTGCCCGATCTGGTGAAGCTCCCCTGGATCGTCTGTGTGCAGACGGTCGTCCGCCAGGGTGAATTGGAGGCCTTGGAAGAAAAAGTGAGGATCTGCGCCGCGAGTGGGGCAAAAATTCTCATCATGCCCGCCGTGGAGTTGGAAGGCGCCGAACATCATTTCCCGGATCCGGCCGAATTTCGCCGGCAGGTGCTCCGCTGCAAGCAGGAGTATCCCTGCACGGTCATCACGCCCCGCCGCTATCTCGACGCTCTGAACGGCGAGAGCGGCTGCTCGGCCGCCTCCATCATCGTGGACAGCGACGGCGGCCTCTTCTATCCCTGCCGCACGCTGGATCAAAAACCGGTGAACCTGACCAAAGTGTCGCTTTTGGATTATGTTCAAACTGAGGATGCCGCCCAGCGCCGCCAGACCATGAAGGCTTGCAGTCGCCGATGCGGCTGGTATCAATACTTTGCCATTGATTTCTTCACGGCCCCCAGCGAAATCCTGGAATCTTTGCAGCCCTACTGGGGCGATCTCCTGAGATTCGGATCTGGGAGGCGCGCCAAATTCGACCAGCATGCTGCCCTGGAAATATCCCGGCCTGCTCCTGCGAGCGATCTATCCCGAAGCCATCTTTCGGGGGGATCCGGCGGGCGGCCGAATTTATCTGACCTTTGATGACGGGCCCCATCCCGAGGTGACCCCGCGATTGTTGGACGTCTTGAGGAATGCCAAAGCTCGAGCGACATTCTTCGTAATACACAACCGCACAGCGTGGTGGGGTGAAATTCTTCGAGAGGCCGCCTCGGAAGGGCATGCGATAGCCCTGCATGGCTTGCAGCACCGAGGAGCCTATTTGAAATCCAATCAGGCGCTGCACGGCGAATTGCTGGAGCTGGAAGGGCACCTGCGCGATCTGGACATCTTGCCCGGGCGTCTTTTTCGTCCGCCCTTTGGGCATGTTCGCCCCGACAGCGTAGTGTATCTTCGCCGGCGTGGAATCCAGACCGTCCTCTGGACAACCATCCCCGGCGATTATCGGCCGGCGGCGCCGTTGACTCTATTCCACCGTGCTGTTCGTGAACTGGCGCCGGGAAGCATTCTGGCGCTGCACGACGGCACGAATCTGAGCCCCGCGCCGGTCTTGGAACTAACGCGAATGCTTTTGGATTACATCTCACAGCAAGGTTGGCAGGCAGCGCCGCTGGACACTGCGCTCCGGCCCGAAGTCCGAGAATGACCCGCTGATGGAAGAGATTGCTTTCGTCATTTCCGCCGTATATATCCTCCTGGCTCTCTTCGTTTTGGCCGGGCTGATTCGCCGTCATAGCGAACCGGCCGGGGATGGACTCACGTCCGGATCGGTCATCATCTGCGCTCGCGATGAGGAGAAAGATCTGCCTTCCTGCCTGAATTCCCTCGAGGCGCAATCCCTGGATGGCGCGGCCGGGCAAGATTTGGAAATTATCCTGGTGGATGATGCCTCCCGGGACAACACGCCGCAATTAATGGAGGATTATGCTCGGCGCAGCCGCTTCAAGGTGCGCGTTCTGCATATGCCTTCGCCTCAGCCCGGCGAGCTGACCGGTAAGTGGCGTCCGCTGAAGGAAGGGATTAAGCTGGCCCATCATGAAGCGCTCTTATTAACGGACGCCGATGCCATCTTGCCGCCGGATTGGGTGAAGAGTCATCTGCATTATCTCGGTGCTTACCAGATGACCGCCGGCTTCGCCAAAATTGAAGGCGAAGGCTTGTGGAGCCGCGTTCAGGCGTTGGATTGGGTATTTCTTCTGGGCGTCGGCAGCGCCATGAACCGCTGGGGCATCCCTCTGGCGGCCTTGGGGAAGAATCTATCGGTGCGCCGCTCGAGCTATGAGGCGGTGGGCGGTTTGGAAGGCATTGGCTTTACCCTGACCGAGGATCTCTCGATGGTGCAGGCCGTGGTGCGCAACCAGGGCAAATTGAAATTCCCTCTCGCTCCCCAAATGATGGTCGGCGCTCCCGCCGTCGGCAGTTGGGGCGAATTCGTCAGCCAGCGCAAGCGCTGGGCGTCGGGCGTGAAGCGTTTAAAACCGATGGGCAAGTTCTGCGTTGTCGCCATGGCGTTGCGACATTTGATCGTTGTTCTGGGCATATTGGCTGGATTGCCCCACGCCCTCTGGATCTGGATTGCCACCGCCCTCATGAATTTCTTGATTCAGGTTCGCTTGACTCAGAAGCTCGGCTTGCTGCGACATCTATGGTTCTATCCTTTTTGGGAAATCTTCTACACCTGGACGGCGCCGCTGCTGGTGATTTCGTTCCTCATCCGTCGCCGCATCGTTTGGAAGGATCGCAAATTCAACCGTTCTGCCGCGCCGGTGAACGCCGCCTAAAAATATGCCGCTGGTCTGCAATTACTACCTGACCCTGCGCTGCAATGCGCGGTGCAGCTTCTGCGATATCTGGCAGGAGCCGGACCGCCGTCTGGCCGATCCCGAAGAGGTGCTGCGGAATCTGAGCCAATTGCGCCGCGCCGGCGTCCGCATCGTGGACTTCACGGGCGGCGAACCGCTCCTGCATCCCGATCTGCCGTCCTTTTTGCGCGAGGCCAAACGCCAGGCACTGCGCACTACCGTCAGCACCAACGCGCTGCTCTACCCCAGACGCGCCCGCGAACTGGCCGGTCTGGTCAACCTCTTGCATTTTTCCATTGACGCCGCCCGGCCTGATCTCCACGACCGATTGCGCGGCATCCCCTCCTTCGACAAGGTCATGGAATCGTTGGATGTGGCGTTATCGCTGGGCGAGAAGCCCGAGCTGCTCTTTACCGCGACTCGAGACAACCATTTGGAAATCGGGCCGTTGGCGGATCTGGCAGGCCAATTCGGCGTTATCCTCATCGTGAATCCCGTCTTCAACGCCGATGGCGTAGCCGTATTGACGTCAGAGGAGTTGCGCGAGCTGATCGCGCTGTGCAATAAGCCCTACGTCTATCTCAACGGCGGCGTCGCCAAATTGATGCTGGACGGCGGCAATGATTCGTCAAAACCCCGCTGCCGGGCGGTCTCGGCCACCGTCGTGATCTCGCCGCAAAATGAGCTTCTACTGCCCTGCTTTCATCAGGCCCAATCTGCGGTGCCGATTCAGGGAGATCTTTTGCAAGCGCTGGCCAGCCCGGAGCGAAAGGCCTGGCGGCGAAGCCAGGGCCGCGCCGAATTCTGCCGCGGCTGCGCCATCACTTGCTATCTGGCGCCATCGCTGGTATATCGCGCAGACCGCTACCTCGCTGCTTTCGCCCCCTGGGTGGCCAAATACTACTTCTATAAATCGCGCCCACGAAGCGGAGCGCAAAAACAGTCCCCCATTCGTCCCGCCGCCTGACGCCCGTGGACTTGCCTTCGCTTATCTGGCCGGCCATCGCGCTTTACCCTGAAATACACTACCGTTTTCGCTTCTTCCCCTTCAGCCGCTATTACCGCCGCCGGCCCGAAATCCTCAGCGATGCCCCCCATCGCCTCGAGCCCGGTCAGGATCTGCCCGTTTTGTTGCTCATCAAGGATGCTCACCTTTTCCCATTTGAGTTGCAGGAAGTTCAGTTGCAGGCACGTTGCCGGGATCGCCTTCTGACGCGCGTTATTGGGTTAAACGAGACGATCCAGAGCCGGTTATGGCATCGTGTCGAGCGGCTGAGTCTCCCGGATGAATCGCCTGCCGAATGGGAAATATCAAGCATCTGGCAGATTCGCCTAAACAGCCGCCAATGCCGCATCGTTAATGATAATCTGCCCGGCCTGTCGCACACGCCGCTGAAGGTTGTTCAATCCGGCCATCCCCTGCCTCGTCTGCCCGGATGGCACTTCGGCGATCTGCATGCGCACACCTTTTTCACGGAAGACCAAGTCGAATTTGGGGCCCCATTGGCGGCGTATCCCGAGCTGGGCCACGCTCAGGGCCTGTCTTTCGCCTTCGCCGCCGATCACGCCTACGATCTGGATGATCCCCCGAATTCCTATTTCGTCCGCGATCCGGAGCTGCGCAAATTCCACGCGCGCGCCGAGGAACTCGCCTCATTGAACGAACGCTTCCGGGATCAATTCGTTCTCTTGCCGGGCTTCGAATTGACTGTAGCGAACCATCGTGGTCGCAATGTTCATCTGCTCATGCTGGGGCAGACCGAATTCCTGCCCGGATCAGGGGATTCCGCCGAGAAGTGGTTGCGCACGAAATCAGAATTGAGCGTTGGGCGGGCTTTGGCGAGACTTACGCCCGGGGCGCTGGCATTCGCGGCGCACCCGGCGTCTCATCCGCCGCTCCTGCAGCGGCTACTCTTGGGTCGAGGTCGTTGGGAAGGGGCTGATCTGCAGAACGATGAATTGTGCGGACTGCAAGTCTGGAATGGCGAACCGAGCGAGGATTTCCAGGCGGCTTTGAACGCCTGGAGAGACGGTTTACTGGAGGGCCGGCGCTGGAAAATCATCGCCGGCAGCGACGCTCACGGCAATTTCAATCGCTATCGCCAAATCGGTTTCCCAATGATCCGGCTTGAGGAGGCTGACCGCCATGTTTTCGGCACGGTGCGCACCGGAGTCTATTGCCCCGAAGGGGTCAAGGCTGAGATTCTCCTGCATCACCTAAGGCATGGGCGCAGCTTTATCAGCGATGGGCCGTTCGCGGATATCGAAATCGCCAGGTCCGGCGAAGATGCGGTCACCGCCAGAGCCGTAGCGCTCTCTACATCGGAATTCGGAGCGTTGAATGAGATTAAGATCCTTTGGGGGAAATCCGGCGCTCCATCCGAAAGGATTCTCCTGAAGGAAAATGCCCAGCAGCGGGAGCGGTGGGGGGGAGTTATTCCTCTGGAGGAAAAGGAAGGCTATTTGCGTCTGGAGGTCAAAACGGACGCCGGGAGACGGTGCCTGACCAATCCGATCTATTTCAGCGTTCCGCCACCTTGATCCGGCATTGCACCACCCAGGCATTATCATATCCCTGGTTGATGACCTTGCCCAGCAAGACGTTGGCGTCCGCCCGCGTAATGCAATCCCCAACCCTCACCTTGTAATTGGGCGGATCGAAGGTCAGATAGACGCTTTCCTGAAAATCCATCAGAGCATTTTGTTCGACTTGCCTGGCGGATACTTCGGAATCCGTCGCGATAAGTTGCACGCGGAATCCGGCTGCTTCGCGTATCGCCCCTCCAGCCGACGATTTTGAAGCCTCCCCCTCGCTTTGTCCGGCGGAACTTTTCAGGCGCGAATCCGGCAATTTCATCAAGTCATCTTCACTGATGCTCAGCGGATCAAAGCTCTCATCCTGCGCCACCCGCAGGCTGTCCCGGGCGGAGGTCTGCGGCAAGGCCGGCGGGCGCCGCGCGCAACCGGCCACGGCTGCAATAAAAACCACCGATAGCCCGCAGGCCAAGGCTCGATACTTATCCTTCATGGCTCGACTCAGTTTATATGATTTCAAAGGCCTCTTGCGGCAGCCATCCCTGTTTGCCATCGGCGAGATGAATTTCCGCCCACCCCGGAAGCCGCCGCAGCACCCGGACTTTGGCCCCTTCATGCAACGTGAAGAGTTCCGTCGAGTTTTCATCCGGCGCACTGCGAATCTCCACCCGGCCAGTCGTGACAATTCCTTCCACCGTTCGGCTCTGAGCATAATGACTGCTGAAGAGAAAGATTCCTGACGTTAGGAAGATCGCCGCCGAGCCCCAGAAGAGGCGCGCTATCCAGCGGCGCATCGCCATTCTCCGCAGGGACATCAATGCAATTAATCCGCCGGCCAGGATCCACTCTGAGAGAATGAATAACCGCGCCCAACCGCTCAGACTAAGCGTCCGCCGGATGCCGAGCAGGATCTGCATGACGAACCAGCGGGGCAGAGGCTCGATCTTGTCCGGCACTTTCAGGTTGGCCAGTTTTTGATTCTTCGCCAAATCGGGATCATCTCTGAGATAGCGCTCGGCGCGCTCATAGTTCAGGATGGCCTGACCGTACTGACCCATCTTATAATGGCAATTGCCGAGATTGTAGTATAACTCACCGCTGGACAGCCCCTGACGCAAAATGCTCTGGTAAATTTCCGCCGCCTGACTGTAATGGCCCTCGCGATACCATCGCTCCGCCTCGGTTAGGTCCGTGAGCGGAGCGCTGCTCGCCACCGAGGCTGGGATCAGGAGAAGGAGCATCCAGCAGGGAGATCGCCTCATGCCGACTTCTCCCACGTCGCCTCTAAGTTCTCCATCAGGCTGCGCAGTCTCTTGACCATCTGGTTCATCGCCGATGCATCTTCGCTGCCCGAGGCAAAGCGCGCGAAGTTGCAGGTGTTGAGAATGTCCCGAATCTCGCTCAATTGCTCGGCCGGGAGGTTGCGTTTTTGCATCTGCTCCAGAACGTCGTCTTCCTTCAAGCCGCGAGCCGGCCGTTGCAGCTTTTCTCCCAGATATCCGATCAGAGCGTTATGGGCGCCGCCGTAGAATCGCGAAAAACGGTCGTGTACTGAAGGACTCGAGGATGCAATCCTGCCCAGGTGTCTCAGATCCCGTTGCGCTCGCGAGTAGGCCCGCCGCGCTCGCCTCCGCGCCTGGATCGGCGCCGCGCCCGAGAGTCTCGAGGCCGCCAGGAACAGCCCCGCCAGGATGGGCGGCAGGATCATCCCCAGCCAATGGCTCCCCGGCAGCCGCGCCGCAGGCACGGCCGGTCGCAGCTGGCCTACGCTCTTCAGATACTGGATGTCCTCGCCCAGCAGCTTCACATCTTCTTTGGAAATTCCGGGAATGGCAGCGATAGGCGCTGAAAAACCTGGCTCGACGGCGATCTCAAATCCACCCGCGGTCAGCGCTTGATAGCTCCGTCGCTGAGGGTCAAAAAAGGAGAAGGTCAGCGGCGGTATTTTGTGTTTCCCGGTAAAACGGGGGATCAGCACAAATTCATAGGTTTTCGCTCCGGTAATGTAGCTGCCCGATTTGTTCACCTGCACCGATTCCTTGGGCTCGTACGATTCAAAATCCGACGGGGCCTTGAAATTGGGCGGAGGCAGCATCTTGATATTTCCCTTGCCCGAGTAGCGCACCGTCATCGTCAGCGCTTCATTGGTCTTGGCTTCGCTGCGATCCAATGACACCTCCAGCTTGAAATCACCGACGGCGCCGCTAAAATTGGCGGGTTTGTCGGTGGCAGGCAGAGGCAATACCTTGACCTTTAAAGGATCCGTGGCCACCATCCGCGTTTCGGTGCGCCAGCGGGCGAAGGGATCTTCGAAGAGCATATCGAATGGATCGCGGCGGCGCCGCCGGCTGTCCTGCATCTGCACCTGGCAGGTAACCTCTAACGGATCAATTCGCAATTCCCCGGTCTGAGTGGGAAAGAGCGCCACGCGGCGAATCACGGCTGCTCGGTAATGATTTCCGCCGATCGCCTCATCGCGCACCTCTGGCCCCTGGGGCGGCGAAGGAAATTCCTCCGCCCAAAATCCCGGCAGGTTGGGCAGTTTGCTGATTTCGTAGGCGCTGACCGAAACGCGAGTGTAAATCGTATACGTCAGGATCAACTGTTCGTTCTGATAAACCTGCTCCTTATCCGCGCTCACCTGCACGAAGAGGTCGGCATCGCTGCCACGCGGGCTCGGGGCCGCAACGTCGGGTGTTGGCGTTTGCGGCGGACTCGTGACCGCTCCGAACACGGTCACAGCAATGGGATCGGTGCGGTACGACCTCTTGTCGTAGGTGAGTTCCCCTGAACCGATGGTGGTCGTCCCTTCCCGCAGAGGCTGCAAGACCAGAGTGAACGTCTTGCTGGAGGATGTCTGGCCGTTGATGAATTGAAAGTTGCTGGCCTCGTTGGGGCCGGAAACGACGCGGAAATCGGAGAGATCCGGAAACCTGGGTCGCGGCACGCTCATCCCCGCCCCCTGAACTTGGAACGTGAGCGTCAGCGTTTCGCCCAATCCCAGTTCGGTGCGATCCACGGTGGCGTTGAATTGAATATCGGCCGCGCAAACCGGCGCCGACTCAAGTAATCCCCAAGCCAGAAGAACGATAATAATTTGTGCTATTCCAGTCTTCAGCATTCCCCCGTCGTTGACCGCTACCAGTCTTTTTCCACGCCTGTTTCGACTCCCTGCTGCTTGCGCAAGTTTTCCTGAACCTGCTTCTCGTCGCGCTGCAGAGCGTTCAGAAGTCGCTCCGCGTCCTCCTTGGACATCTGCCCTGCCGCCATCTGCTGTTGCTGATTCTGCTGATCTTGCTGTTGCTGTTGTTGCTGATCCTGTCCTTGCTGCTTTTGTTGATCCTGCTTTTTCTGCTGATCCTTCTGGTCCTGGTTCTGCTGTTGATTCTGTTGTTGCTGTGGCGGCCGCTTCATCAGCCGCAGGGCTAATTCCAGATTGTGCAGATAGTCCTTTTGGTCCGGGTGCATCTTCAGAGCCGATTTATAGGCCTGCGCGGCTTCCGCATATTTCTGGTCTCCGAAGAGCGCATTGCCGATATTGTAGAGCGCATTGGCGCGCGTGAGGCTGTCCGGGCTTTGCAGCGAATTCTGAAAAGCCTGTCCCGCCTCGCCGAATTTCTCCTGCACCTGATAGACGTTGCCGAGGTCAAATTTGATCAGCGTCGAATCGCCTTTGGCGCCCAGCGCTTCGAGGTATTTTACCAGCGCTTCGTCATATTTCTGCTTTTCGTAGGCCTTATCTCCAGCCCGCACCTGGCCGCGCCAGGAGGCGTGGGAGAGGGCGGGCATAAGGAGTGCTAAGATCAGAATTGCCCTCACACCCGAATCTGCCGCGGCGGAACGGATGCGGTTAAGAGCAGATGGATTCAGCCTTTTCATTTTCCCCTGTCCTCCGCTAGCGCCCGCATAAACTTCGGCAATTTCATCCTTCGATCCGACATCAGGAATTCCAAGACGAGAGCCACCCATGTTAGGAAGAGAAAGAGCTGATAGCGGTGTTCGTATTGCGTGAATTTCTTCATCCCCAGCTCGCCCTTTTCCAGGCCGGAAATCGCGGCGAAAATTTCTTTCAATTCATCTTCTCCGGCGCTGCAGCGCTGATAGACGCCCCCCGTTTGGGCGGCGATCTTCTTCAAAGCTGCCTCATCCAATTGAGTGACCACCACGTTGCCCTGCCGATCCCTCCTGAAATCCCCGCCCCGATCTCCCATCGGGATCGGCGTCCCCTGCGGCGACCCAATGCCCACGGCATAGATGATGACGCCTTGCTCTTTTGCCGACTTGATCGCTGCGTCCACCTGCTCTTCGTGATCCTCGCCGTCCGTGATCAAGAGGATCGCTTTGCCCACTCGGCTCTCCTCGCTGAAAGTCTTCAGCGATGTCTGAATGGCCGCTCCCAGCGATGTCCCCGGCTGTGATATCAGGTCAGGGTCCATCACATCCAGGAAAATCTCCGCCGCACCGTAGTCCAGCGTCAAGGGACATTCGACGACGGCTTTCCCCGCGAAAGCCACGAGCGCCACTCGATCGCCCTGCAACATATCCAAGAGCGTCTGCACCTCATGTTTGGCCTTCTCCAAACGCGACGGGGCGATGTCGGTGGCCATCATGGAATTCGAGACGTCCAGGGCGATGACCAGATCAATCCCCTCCCGCTTGACCTCTTCCATGCGCGTGCCCACCTGAGGATCGGCCAGGGCGATCAAGAGCAGCGACAAAGCGGCCAGAACCAGAAAATCCTTGAATCGCTGCCGACCCGTGGAGAGTTCCGGCGCGATCTGCTCGATCATGGCGCTCGAGGCGAACCTTTCGCGCAGTCGGCGGCTGCGGTGAGCATTGTAGATCTGAAAGAGCGCCAGGATCGGCACGAGAATCAGCGCATAAAGAAAGAACGGATTTCCCCAGCGAATCACGGCAGCGTCCTCAGTCTCGTCTTCGATAGAAGAATTTCCAGCATAAACAAGAATAAACCGAGGCTTAAATACGACGAAAAAAGCTCGGCGCGTTGGCGATATTGATGCACTCGGATCTTGCTCTTCTCTAACTTGTCAATTTCCTGATAGACCTTGCGCAGCGCCTGTTCGTCCGCGGCGCGAAAGTATTGGCCTCCGGTCTGATCGGAGATCTTGCGCAGCAACTCCTCATCAATTTTAACCGGCACCTGCTGGTAACTGATCCCGCCCCAGGGATCGCGCACGGGATAGGGCGCGTAGCCTTCCGTTCCGACGCCGATGGTGTAAACGCGAATGCCCAGCGCCTGCGCCGCCGAAGCGGCGGTCAAGGGATCTATTTCGCCGCGGTTGTTCTGCCCGTCGGTCAGCAGAATCAGGATTCTCGATTTGGCCTTCGAATTGCGCAGCCGGTTCACGCCGTTGGCGATGGCCATGCCGATGGCCGTGCCGTCCTCGATGCTGCCGCCGGTGACGAATTCGACGTTCACATGATCCAGCAGTTGCTTCAGCAGATCATAGTCCAGGGTCAGCGGACACTGCGTGAAACTCTGGCCGGCGAAAACCACCAGGCCGATTTGATCCGAACTGCGCGCGCCGATGAATTCGGACGCCACCACTTTTGCGGCTTCAATCCGGTTTTTGGGCTTGAAATCCTCTGCCAGCATGCTGGTCGAAATATCCAAGGCCAGCATGATGTCAATGCCTTCCGTGGAAATTTCGCGTTCCTGGGAGAGCTTCTGCGGGCGCGCCAGAGCGATGATGATCAGCAGGATCGCCGCCCAGCGCAGGCCAGCCGGAATTAGCCGCCAGCGAGTGGCCTTTCCCCCTCCGGTCTTGCGCAAAATCTCCAACGCCGGAAAGCGCAAGGCTATCTTGAGCCGGGCTCGTCGCCAGCGCAGATAGAGCGCCGCCAGCGGAAGAATAAGCAGAGCCAAAAACCAGAGCGGATCGCGAAATTCCATCAGGCCGCCTCATCCTGGGCTATTAGCGATGCCGGCTGCGGCATGGTCTTGCGGACGAAAACGTAGGACTTCTCCAGATCTCTCTGGCAGATCTCCTCGCCGGGGCGGTGCTTGGCGAATTTCGCCAGATCCGCGTCCTCCAATAGGCCGGCCAGGACGCTTCTTAAATTTTGATCCATCAAGACCGATTCGATATCGCGCAACAGTTGAAAACTGGTGGATTCCATGGTGGAAACCTGATAACGCCCTTCGATGTAGAGCCGAGTAATCCCGCTTAATCGAACATAATACTCTTTGATTTTACCGGCCTGAAAGAGCTGATCATCGCGCAACTTGTCAAGATTCTCCAGGGCAACCTCATGCGCCGGTCTTGTCGGCAGCGCGGCAACCTCGGCGGTCACTTCAGCCCTCTTCTTTCGACGCCGCAGCCACCGGCGCACCAGATAGAACGCTCCCACCGCTGCCCCCAGAAAAAGGAGCCGGGGCGCGATTTCGGCCAGGCTGACGCCCAGCTTCTTGATGCGATTCGGCTGTAACAGCTTATGCGGCTTCTGAGTCGTGTCCGCCAGCGCCAAGATCGAGTCCGGAACAATCCCCTGCACGTAAATAATCATCGGCTCGGTTTGCGCGGAATCAATTCGTGATTCATCCGCGGATACCCATCGCACCGGGATCGGCTGCAAGACCTGTTCGCCGCCCTCATAACAGGTGAGGTTTAAACCGATAGAAATGGGCGTTCCGCCGAGCGGCTTGGCGATAGCGGCTGTATCCACCGGCGCCAGAAGCTCGAATTCGCCGAGCGTTTCACTCCAGTCGGGCAACTGGATGCGCCCCCCTGCCGGCGCCGAGATGGTCAGGCGCACGTCCATCGGATCGCCAACTTCAAGCGAATCCTTCACGCCCTCCAGCGTGACTGTGACCTGAGCGGGTAGAGCCCCGGTTAGCAGTAGCACGAGTAAGAGAGTCATTACGGCTGCATGCGGGATCGAGGCGATTCCGCCTCCAAGTGAGAGGGCACGCGGGATCGAGGCGATCCCGCCTCCGTTTGAGGGATGCCTCATCTCCGCCTCGCCCTCATCCGGAAGAAGTTCGAAATCGGCCGCACGTAATCCTGATCAACGCGAATGGCAATCTGATCTACGTCGCTGCCGAGCAGGAGACGATCCAATCCCGCCTTTTGGGCCTGCGCCGCGTTCCGATACTGTTGCCGCACCTGAGCATCGTAGGTGTCCAGCCAGAAATCTTCGCCCGTTTCGGCGTCCTGCAATTTGACCAGCCCCACCGCTGGAATCTCCTGCTCGCGCGGATCTCGCAAGTGCATGGCGATCAGATCGTGCTTTTTCCCGGCGATACGCAAGGCATCGTCAAACCCTCGATCCCAGAAATCGCTGATCAAAAAGGCGATGCAGCGCCGCGCCTGGACCCGCGAAAGAAATTTGAGAGCTTCGGCGACATTCGTGCCGCCGCGCTCCGGCTGGAATGAGATCAATTCGCGCAAAATGCGCAGAACGTGGGTCTTGCCTTTTTTCGGTGGGACGTATTTTTCGATGGTATCGGTGAAGAGGATCAGCCCCACCTTGTCGTGGTTCTTGATCGCCGCAAACGCCAGCAGCGCCGCAATTTCAATCGCCACCTCGATCTTCAATTGCCTGACCGAGCCGAAATAGCCCGACGAGGAAAAGTCGCACAGCAACATCAAGGTCAGTTCGCGCTCTTCCTCGAAAATCTTGACGTAGGGATGCCCCATCCGCGCCGTGACGTTCCAATCCACCGAACGGATGTCGTCGCCGGGGATATATTCGCGCACTTCGGAAAATTCGATCCCCCGCCCTTTGAAGACAGAGTGATATTCTCCTGAGAAGATCTCCTCGACGATGCCCCTCGTCTTGATCTCGACCTGGCGGACTTTTTTTAAGATTTCGCGAGTTTCCATAAGGTGATGTCATGGCGAGGGATGAAATCCCGAAGCATCTCTTGGGTATGCAGATTGCTTCGCTTCGCTCGCAATGACCTTCATGTCACGGGACTTCGATATGATTAAATATCTCCCGAATCACCTGCTCTGGCCCGATCTCTTCGGCCTCGGCCTCGTAGGTTACCGTTACCCGGTGGCGCAGGATATCCGGTCCCACCTCCTTGATGTCATCGGGTATGACAAAGCCGCGGTGCCTCAGGAACGCATGGCACTTGGCGGCCTGGATAAGGTAGAGGGTAGCACGCGGAGAGGCTCCATAGAGGATATACTCCTTCAATTTACCCAATCCGAACTTTTCCGGCTGGCGCGTGGCGAAGACGATGTCCAGTACGTAATTCTCGATCTTCTCATCCACATAAATCTGCGCCGCTGCCTGGCGGGCCTTCAGGATCTGATCCGGATTCACCACCGGCTTGATGTTCAGCGCATGCGGCACGCCGTGTTTGTGGAGGATCTCGCGCTCTTCCTCTCTCTGTGGATAGGTGATGATCACCTTCAGCATGAAGCGATCCACCTGTGCCTCCGGCAGGGGATAGGTCCCCTCCTGTTCAATGGGATTCTGGGTTGCCAGCACCAGGAAGGGCGCGTCCAGCATGAAAGTCTCCTGGCCGATGGTCACCTGCCGCTCTTGCATGGCCTCCAATAGCGCGGATTGGACTTTCGCCGGAGCGCGGTTGATCTCGTCCGCCAGAATGAAATTGGCGAAGATCGGCCCCTTCTTGACCCGGAATTCTCCGTCCTTCTGGCTGTAGATCAGCGTGCCGATCAAATCCGCCGGCAGCAAGTCCGGCGTGAACTGGATGCGTTGGAAGCGCGCCTGGATCGCCATCGCCAGAGACTTGGCCGCCATGGTTTTGGCCAGGCCTGGAACGCCTTCCAAGAGGATATGACCGTCGGCCAGCAGGCCGATCAGCAGCCTCTCCACCATCTTCTTCTGACCGACAATTTCGGTCTGAATCTGCCCCAGCAGGTCATCCACGAAGGCGGAATGCTCTTCGATCCGTTTGGTGATTTCGCGAATCTCATGCGAACTTAAGGGTTGCGCCAAGGTTCACCTCGCTTGAATTTAGCATATCACCTTAAATATAGCACTAAAATTTACAATAAGTAAGCCCTAAAAGTTCCCCTCGACATTACCCAAAATCGAAAATCCAAATTTGCAGCACCGGTCTAAATATTCCGATTTTGCCTTGCAAAGAATCTTACGTCCGGTTAATTTATTTGCGGTCGGCAGAAAATGCCTGGCGGAAATTTCTAATCTGCATCCACGACGGTTTGTTGCGTGACCTACCTCTGTCATTTCATCAGAGCTTTCGGCTTTGTCATCCTGCTTTTGGCCGCACTTCCCCCGGTGGCGCCGCCCGGGTTTGCTGAATCCCCGGGTGTTTCGGATTTTGCGCGGCCAGCCGTGAAGATTTTGAAGCAGGAGGCGAGATTCGTCGAAATCGAGATTGGCTTTCCTCCCCTCGAGCTGATCACCAATTCGGGCGGCGGCCGGATGAAAATGGGCGCTCTACCCTGCCAACCCGATGCCCAGGGCGCGCTGCTTCCTTCATTTGCTTTTCTTCTTCCCGGCCATCTTGGAAATGATCGGATCAGGGTGCTGCAGGCGAAGACCGCCCGGTTGCCTTTGCGCACCGCCCCAGCCACATTGCTAAACGATTCTCGGCAGGTGACCGCATCGGATGAGCCCGCCATCTCTGGATCCCGCCACCCCGAAAGGCCGGTGGGATCGGGCTGGCTGCAGACTCGTTTTCTGGGAAATTTCCGCGGAATTGCGCTTTCAGCAGTGGAAATCTCGCCCGTCCGCTGGAATTCTGCGCGCCGGGAAGTCACCTATCTCCAGTCCTTGCGCTTGCGCATAGACCTTCCGGATGCCCAATCCGCCGGCCGCAGCCGGATCCCATTGCCGAAACTGCTTGGCGATCTCACCTTATCACTGCCTGTCTCGGGCATGGCTGCTCTCCCGCCGGCTCCGCCGGTTTCCAATTCGACGGATGAGACCCGCCTAAAAATCTTCGTTTCGCAAGAAGGCCTGTACCATTTGAGCGCAGGGGACTTGAGCTCCTGGGGGGCCAATTTGGGCAGCATGGATCCCCGCACCATTCGCCTGGAAAACCGTGGGCAGGAAATCCCCATCTACGTCGCCGGCGAAGCCGACGGTCGCTTCGACGACGCGGATTACATCGAATTCTGGGGAGAGTACCTCCACGGCACATTTAGTTCGCAGAATCCTGAAATCTACAGCGATCCCTACACCGATATCAACGTCTATTGGCTTTCCTGGGGCGGGGCTCTGGGCTCGCGCCTGGTGCATGAGAGCGGGGAGATCATCGAGAACAACGAGCTGTTTTACATGCGCGCCATCTCCTATCCCTACTGGATTCATCAGGAACAGAACAGCTATTACAACCGACTTTCCCAGGTTGGCCCGGACTCCCTGAAGGATCATTGGTACTTCGATAGCGGGACTCAGGCCTCGCAGACGCGCAATTATTCGGTTTACCTCCCCTCTCCCGACGATGATGCGCTGGTCAATGCTCGGGTGCGCGTGAATTTGCAGGGCTTAACTTATCCTGATCCCTTCGGCCAGGGCGGCCAGCATCATGTTTACGTCAGCCTGAACAACCAGAGTTCGCCCGCTCTGGAAGCTGGCTCGTCCGGTTCCTCCTGGTGGGTGGGGCAAACGGGAGTCATCCTCGACGCGCAAGGTGACGAGGGCATCGAATCCACCATCCTCCACCACGGCGGCAACACCCTATCGCTCTTCATTCCAGAGGGCGACCCCAATGATACCGTGCTCTTGAATTGGTTTGAAATCACTTACCAGCGCCTTTATCGAGCCGACGCGGACCTAATCAAGTTCGCGCCCCCGGAGGCGGCCGCGGATACGCTGGTGGATTATCGCATCGAAGGATTCACCACCTCGCAGATAGACGTCTTCAAGATCGGGCAGTCCAAGATTATCAACTCTGAGATCCTTCCCTATCAACAGAACAATCAGACGCTCTACCGGCTCCATTTCCAGGATCACCCCTACGGCCAGCCGCAATACGTCGCTCTGGCTCCGTCCGCGAAATTGATCCCCGATTCGACGCAACTGGATGAAGGATCGGACCTTTTAGGTCAGCTCGGTGGAGCACCAGTCAAACTGCTGATTATCGCCCACCGCAGCTTCGAAGATCATCCGGCTTTGGAAGATTACATCGCCCGTCGCCAGGCCGGCCTGGGCCGCACCGAGCTCATTTTCATGGATGACGTCTTTGATGAATTTTCTTACGGTCTTTACGATCCCCAGGCCATCCGCAATCTATTGCTCGCCCTGCCGCAGCCTCCTGAATACGTCCTGCTGGTCGGCGATGCGTCTTACGATACTCGCGGCCTATTCGGCCTGGGCGGCAATCTCCTGCCGGCGGCCTACGTCCAGACCGAAGCCTACGGCGCCGTCGCCAGCGATTTTTGGTACGCCCTGCTGGATGATGATCTAATCCCCGACCTGGCCGTCGGGCGCATCTCCTGCCGAGACGCCGAAGAATTGACGGATTACCTGAACAAGCTTGAAGAGTACGAAACCGAACCCGATCCAAGCGCCTGGCGCAGCCGCCATCTCTTCGTCAGCGGCACCGGCGGCGTACCGGAGATTACGTTTCTCGGCCTTAGTCAGCAGATTATCGGCTTGGCGCCGGATAATGTCCTGATCGAGCGGCTGGCTACGGATCCCATCAGCAGTCCTTTCTACGGCGGCACGATAGATTTGATTGATCTATTCGATAACGGCGCGCTGGTGGTGGATTACAATGGCCACGGCGCCGGAGCCGTCTGGTCGGATAATTCCCTCTTTCGCCTGGAAAACCTGCCGCAACTCTCCAACCAGGGTCGCTACCCCTTCGTCACCAATTTCACCTGCTTCATCGGCGCATTCGATACGCCCGAATCGGGCGCCATTCTGGGTGAGGAATTTATCTTTGAACCGGCGAAGGGCGCCATTGCCGTGTTGGCATCTACAGGATTGGGCTGGGTCTGGAACGGTAGCTGGCTGCAAGGGGAACTCATCCAGGCGCTTTACGCTCAGCCCGATCTGCGTTTAGGGGATCTTATCAATCTGGCCAAAATCGCTTACTACGCCTACTACGGCAACGCCTGGCCTGAAGAAGCCTTCGACATGCTGCATTTAATGAGCTTGATAGGCGATCCATCAATGAAATTGGCGGCGGCCACGGAGGCGACGCAGGCTCTGGCCGAGCCCCAATTTGTGCAGACGGGCGACTCCGTGCACGTTTTTCTGGAAGGCGATTATGAGGCTTTCGATGGGATACTGAGGATTTATGAGCAGAACGATTTCCCCGCTCTGCAATTCGGCCAGCCGCTCGAAATGCCCCTGACGGCGTCGCCATCAGGTCTTCACTCTGATTTTGTGCATCCCGATCTCGGCGATTCTATCGAAATCGAAAACGGCACCTACCGGCTGTCTTTCTGGAATCCCGCCGGCGATGAGACCTTCCGATGCGCGGCTCCGTTTTTTATCTCCGACGCTTATGCCAACGGCTTGATGGTGGATTCGCTGGCGCCTGAACCCAATCCTGTCTATGCCAGCGATGCGTTCGGATTTCACGCCAAAGTTTTATCGGAGAATGGCGTCGCCGCGGCGTTCGCGCATTTCTCGATCTTCCCGGATTCCGGCGCGGCCATCGTCGAGCATGATTCCTTGCCCATGAATCCAGCGGCGTCTGATGACTGGTATGAGACTTCCGCGCTCCTGGATTCCGGAACCTATCATTTCGGCGTCGGCGACAGCGTCAGCGTTTGGGTGAAAATCAGCGATCAGCAGGGGGATACGGCCAGCAGCAATCCCGTCGCCTTCTTCATCCTCGACAGCCGTCCCGATCCCGCCTGGGTGGATGCCGGTCTGAAAATGGGCATCAAGGATTATCAAGCCGCCATCATCATGCAGATTGCCAACCTCGGGCAGACCCAGGTGGATTCGCTCGATGTGGCCTTCTATTATGAAAATCCCATCCCCCAACTGGCGGGCGTCGCAGTCGTGCGCGACGTCCAGCCGGACTCCGTCGTTGAGGCCTGGATTCCATCCGCGCTGCCGCCGGATTCCTTCGATTTCCAGGTGCGCATGAACGACAGCGGCTGGGTGGATGATAAAATCGTCTCCACTCCCTATGCTGCCTCTCTGCTGATAGATCATTTCACTGTCACCCAGCAGAACGGCAGCGGCGATACGCTCTCGTTTGAGCCATATTTCGATGTCTTTCTGCCTCCGGGCAGCCTTTCCGTCTCTTCTGCCATTCTGACTTTGCGTCAGGTCGGTGGTCTACAAATCCCTTCTGGTCAACAGGGCCTCTTCTTCGCCATTCAGGATTCTATCGGTCCCCCGCTGGCCTCCGGCATCGAAGTCGGGCTTCCCAATGGCCTGACTCTGCTGGGCGACTCCCTCCATATTTGGGCCGAGTGGACAGATTCTCATGAATTGTCGGCGGATGAGGTCTCCTGGCACTGGCAGGAGACCGCTCAGACATTCTACCGCCGCATCCCCAGCTCCCTCGACACGATCTCTGTGCCTCCATATCCCCAGCTTCGCCTCGAATCGAGGGTTGGCGACCCGGGGATCTACGCCGTAATGCAGAATTCGGATCATCAGGGGCCGACGATTGAGATCACTGTCGAAGGACAGATCTATACTCCCGGAGGCTACGTCCCCGGTCAGCCCAAGCTATCGGCCATAGTGCAGGATATAGGCGGCGTCAACGCCTCTCCGGGAACATTTTGGATCTCCCTGGACAACACCACAGTGGATAGCAGCCTGGTGGCCGTCACCGCAGAAGGGAGCGGTCAGGCGCTGACTTTGTCGGTCAATCCGTCCTTCGCCGTCGGCGACCACACCATGTCGGTGGCGGCGCAAGATCTCTTTGGCAATGTCGGCACGGCGGCGATCAACTTTCAGGTTGCCGGCGAGTTCCACCTCGATTTCATCGGCAATTATCCCAATCCCTTCAAGGATCAAACCTATTTCGCCTACCGCCTGAGCGAGCAGACGACGGAACCTGTCCAAATACGCATCTACACCGTTTCCGGCAGATTGATACGAATTCTCTACAGCGCCTCCGCGCAGGAAATCAATTATGGGGAAATCTACTGGGATGGCCGCGATGAAGACGGCGCGCTGATCGCCAACGGCGTCTATTTCTACAAGTTCATCGCTCGCCGCGGCGATCAGGAGATCGAAAAGACCATGAAATTGGCCAAACTGATCAGGGAGGGATAGCGTGATTCGCGCTGGGCGTAAAGAATTGATTGTAGCCTTGGTATTGTGGATGATATTGGTCGTCCCGGCGTCGGCAACCCGCTATGCCGGAGAATTTTTGGAAATCGGCGTGGGCGGCAGAGCGCTGGGCATGGGAGGAGCTTACTGCGCTCTGGCCGAAGATCCTTCCTCTTTCTTCTGGAATCCCGCAGGCCTCGCCCGCGTCCCGGGCATCTCCGTGTGGGGCATGTATTCGAATCAATTTGGCAGCTTTGGCGATCCTCTGGCGCAGCACTCAGTCCTGGGCGTCGTCGTCCCCATCTCCGGTTCAATCCTGGGCTTGCACTGGGTGCGCTTGGCGGTAGATGAGATCCCCATCTTTCCCGATTACACCGATTCATCCTTCGATTTCCGCAAGAATCAGATAGACGGAATCCCTCAGGGCTATTTTGATGATTCCGAAGACGCGCTCTTTATCAGCTTCGCCCGCATGAACAAGGTCAATCTGGATTTCGGCTGGGCCTTCTTCGCCGTCCCTCTGGAAATTCCGCTGGGGATTAACCTGAAGATGATCCGCCAAAAACTCTACACTGAAGAGGCCTGGGGCATCGGAGCGGATGCCGGAATGCAGCTCCGATTCAATCTCTTCGACATGTTTGGCAAGCCGTTCAACGGCAGCGTGGCGCTGGGGATCACCTATCAAGATTTCACCAAGACCTCCATTGATTGGGGCCAGGTTGGGAATCAGGATAACATTGACGTGATCCCGCAAAATCTGCGCGTCGGGGTGGCCTATGTTCAACCAATCAATGCTCTGAAGAGCGAGTTCCGCTTCGAACGCGTCTCCAATTCGCGCTACCCCTACGATGGGCGCCTGGGACTCGAGTACATCTATGATAAGATGGCATCGCTGCGCTTCGGCTTCACCCGTCTGGACTGGGGCAAATTCGTCTCCGGCCTCTGGGATGATATTGATTTCGCCACCTGGACTGCCGGAGCCGGCCTGCACTATTGGCGCTTAACCTGTGACTATGCCTTTCTGAAGGCCGAATTGGGCAACGTGCATCGGCTGTCGTTAATCTATCAGTTCTGAGATGTCAAGCAAAAAGGGAAAAGCGGCAGGTATGGGCTCCAAGATGAATGCTAATCCCCCCCCGTCCCCCCCTTTACAAAAGGGGGGGGAAGTCCCAAGTCCCCCTTTTCTAAAGGAGGATTTAGGGGGATTATTGATTGGCCGCCGCACGGCTCTCCTATTCCTATTCACGCTTTTGCTGGGCTGCGGCAAAGAGAGCACCATCTCCGATCTCGAGCCGCCGCCGGCGCTGCAATTCGTGCCGCGCAGCGCCGATACGGCTCTGATCGAACTGGGCATTGACGCTGTTCCGGACGGAGATTACATCTCGATATCATGGTTCTCGTCGGATGCTCCCGATATCGAAGGCTACCGGCTCTACCGCCGCGCCGAAGATTCCTCCGAGGCCGTTCCTCGAGATCTGGTGGCGGACCTGGATCTGGGCCTTCTGGGCTTAAAATCCGTCTATTCCTATACCGATAACAGCGAGATCCTTTTTACCGACTCCTCCGAGGGATTTTATTACTGGATCACGGCCTACGATGAAAGCGGCAACGAGAGCGGCTATTCCGAAGAGGCCTATTATCGCCTGATGCCCCAATCCGATCTGCAGGCGCCGGTCGTGTTGGGCGACACCCTGAGATTATCCTGGAATTATACCGGCCAGCCCTTCGATGTGGACTACTACGTCGTGCGCCTGTTCAAGGAGGAGAGCGGCGTCTTCACGCCGTTCTGGCTGCTGAAATACGATCTCTACAACCTCGATCCCGTGGACTATGTCGGGACGCTCGAACCGGGAAACTACCGCTATCAAGTGGACGTTATCGGAGCGTCCCCGCAGGAATTTCCGTCCGGCAGCGAGGCCGCTTATTCTTTCCAGTATCCGTAACCTTGCCGCCATGCTTAAAGGGAGTCTGACCATGATGAAGAAATTCCTTCCCCTGCTGGGCCTTCTGCTCGTCTGCGCCGGCTTCGCTCCGGCCACCGACTATGATACCAGCCCCAAGACTGTCCCCCAAAATGCCTCGCGCGGCGCTCAATACTACATCGGCGACGAAAACCAGTTGATCATGAAGGTCAACATCTGGGGCCGCGTGGAGAAGCCCGGGCAGTATTTCGTGCCGTCGGATACGGATCTAATTACGCTGATCTCCGTCGCCGGAGGCCCGGCCGACAAGAGCCGCATTGACAATGTCCGCGTGGTGCGCATCGGCGAATCGGGCGCGGAAGAGGTCATCGAGGTCAACATCAAGAAATTCCTGAAGACCGGCGACCGCACTCTGATCCCCGACCTGAAACCCGAAGACACCATCCTGGTGGCTGGCTCCATGTGGTTCATCTTCACCACCGTCGTGCAGGTGGTCTCGCAGTTGGCTATCGTGGCCAATGTGTACTATCTGGCGTCGCTGGCAAGCAAGTAGGCGCATTTAAGAAATTCCTCCTTCCCGAACTGCATCGGTAGGGGCACGGCGTGCCGTGCCCCTATTTTTTTTGCCAGAGCTGACCGCCGAAGTCTAGCCGCCTTAAGCTAACAATCAATAATTCCTTGACAGGTGCATACCGTTATCTTATATTGGGGGGCAATCGTCATCATCCGCATTCGACCTTGGCTCAGATATTTTCACCCAAAGCCAATCGCATCCCCGTCATCGTCCTGTCGGCTGCTGCCTTGCTGGTCTTGGCGTTCGTGGGATTTTTCTGGTACTACGGATCCCCGAAATACACCGACGTCGGCTACCGCCCGGTTCAGCCCGTCGCCTATAGCCACAAGCTTCACGCCGGAGATCTTGGTCTGGACTGCCGCTACTGCCACTCCCAGGTCGAAGTCTCGCCTCACTCGAACGTCCCCAGCATCAAGACCTGCATGAATTGTCATGCTTTGATCGGTAAGCAGAATGAAAAGCTGATTCCCTTGCGCGAAGCTTGGGCCGAAGGCAAACCGATTCAGTGGGAGCGCGTGCATAAATTGCCTGACTATGTCTATTTCAATCACAGCGCTCACCTGCGCGTCGGCGTCGGCTGCATCGAATGCCACGGGAATGTGGCGGACATGGAACAGGTCATGCAGATAAAGCCGCTGAGCATGGGCTGGTGCATTGACTGCCACCGCAACCCGCAGCCGCACCTGCGGCCGGTCGCCGAAGTGACCAACATGAAGTGGAAGCCCGGATCGGATCAGGCTCAATTCGCGTCCCAGTTTGTCAAAGAGAAGAGCATTAGGCCGCCGCAGAACTGCTCGGCATGTCATAGATGAGTAAATTGGACGACCGAAATCAGGGATGGGGAAATCCTGCTGGCTCATCCTGGTGGGATCCCCAAAACTTCCTGGAGGCCGCCGAAGGGCTTTCCCGGCGCGCCTTCATGCGCCTGGCCGGAGCCTCCATGGCTCTGGCGGGATTAGCCGGCTGCCGCCGTCCGGTCGAGAAGATCGTTCCCTATCTTTCGACGCCCGAAGAGGTCGTCTTGGGCGTGCCCAATTATTATGCCACCGCCATGCCCTTCGGCCTCGATGCCCTGGGCCTGGTCGTCGAATGCCACGAAGGCCGCCCCACCAAAATCGAAGGCAACCCGCTGCACCCTTCGACGCTAGGCGGCAGCAACACCTTCATGCAGGCGGCCATCTTGGAGCTCTATGATCCCGATCGTTCACGGCAAGTTCTGCATAATGGGGCGGCCAGCTCCTGGGCGGAATTCGTCGAATTCTGGCGTGGTCTGGAAGCGGACTATCTATCGTCAAGCGGAGCGGGACTCGCGGTTTTAAGCGAGAGCTTTTCATCTCCGACTCTGGCAAGGCTAAAGGGCGAATTTCATAAGCGCTTTCCCAACGCCTTTTGGGCAACCTACGAGCCTATCAGCGATGAGAACATCTTTGCCGGAATCAGAGCCGCCACCAGCCAGGATCTTCGCCCCGTCTATCATTTTGACAAGGCCGATGTCATTCTCTCCCTCGACGCCGATTTCCTCGGCACCGAAACCGGCAGCGTGAGATATTCACGCGATTTTGCCTCCCGCCGGAAGGTCAGTTCGCCGAAGGATGCGATGAACCGGCTTTACGTCGTCGAGAGCGCTTATTCCTTGACGGGGGCGATGGCGGATCACAGATTTGGAGTTAGAAACAGCCGGATTCCGGAATTTATCGGATTATTGGCGCGAGAGTTCAGTTTGGATGGAAGGCTGCCTATCGGCGAAGATTCTCTCGCTCAATTCATGGGTGTTGAACGGCCGCATTCCGATTTAGTGCTGGAGGATATGCCGCCCCCCGACAATCTATGGAGCATGCCTTATGCCTGGCCGGATAAATATCGAAAACCAGCGCTTCAAATCAAGGAAGAACTTTTGGCATGCCAGGGGAAATCCATAATTATCGCGGGTCGTCGGCAATCCCCGGCCATGCATGCTCTGGCATTAGCCCTGAATCAGGTTTTGGGCAACGTAGGCGAGACGATAACTTTTAGCCCAATTCAAGATAGCGCTTTGTCTGATTCACTGACGCTGGACAACCTGGCTCAGCAAATTCACGGCGGAAAGATCTTCACACTGATCATATTGGGTGGCAATTCGGTTTACAACGCTCCTGCAGACTTGGATATTGCCAAGGCGTTGGAGCAAATTAAGCACACAATTCACCTAAGCTCTTATCTTGATGAAACATCTCAGAAAGCTGAGTGGCACGTCAATCGCGCCCATTTTCTGGAACAATGGGGGGATGTTCGCTCTGCCGATGGATCGTCGAGTGTAATTCAACCGATGATTGATCCACTCTTCGGCGGACGCGGCGAGATCGAGATGCTCAATTTAATATCCAGCGGTAAGGATCAGGCCGGATATGATGTTGTGCGGGAAACTGGGCGCCAGATTCTGCCTGAGGCAAGCTTTGAAAATCAGTGGAGGCAAATCCTTCATGATGGCATTCTGGCTGGTAGCGCGAACGCTGAGATTTTGCCGCAGGTGGACATCGCCGCTGTCGAACGATTGATGACTACGCCGCCGCGAAAGCGCATTGTTTTGCAGCCCGCCACCGAGGCGATGCCCAAGGGCGTTGTTTTTGCAACAGGTGATGCAAGGAGGATGATGGGTGGGGCCATGTCGGATAGTGAGAGAGGACTCGAGCTCATCTTTCTCCCCGACGCCAAAGTCTGGGACGGCCGCTTCGCCAATAACGGTTGGCTGCAAGAGCTGCCTGATCCCATCACCAAGCTCACCTGGGATAACGCCGCTCTGATCAGCCACAGGCTGGCTGTCGAAAAGGGTCTGAGCAGCGGCGATATCGTTCGGCTGAAATATCGGGATCAGGCCATCGAGATTCCGGTCTGGGTGCAGCCGGGAATGGCTTATGGCATGATTGCCGTGCCGTTGGGCTATGGCCGCACAGCCGCCGGTGGAGTGGGGAATAGGATCGGCGCCAGCGCCTACCTCGTGCGGACTTCGGATAATCCTGATATTTGCACTGGCATCATCATCGAAAAGCTGGGCACGAAGCATCGCTTCGCCACCACGCAGAAGACCCGTTCGCAAATGGGCCGCCCGTTGATTCGCGAAGCCACTCTCGAGGACTATCGCTACCAGCCCGATTTCGCTCAGAAGATGGTCGAGGTGCCTCCCGGCCAGAGCCTCTGGAAGGAGCATCAATACACCGAAGGCTATCAGTGGGGCATGGCGATTGATCTGAATATCTGCACGGGCTGCTCGGCCTGTGTGATCGCCTGCCAGGCGGAAAACAACGTCCCCATCGTCGGCAAAAAGCAGGTATCCAAGGGGCGCGAAATGCACTGGCTAAGGGTGGACGCCTATTACAATGGCCCAGAGGATGATCCGCGCATGGTTGTCCAGCCCATGCCCTGCCAGCACTGCGAAATGGCACCCTGCGAATCGGTCTGCCCGGTCTTCGCCACGTCGCATGACAGCGAAGGCCTAAACGTGATGACCTACAACCGCTGCGTCGGGACGCGCTACTGTTCGAATAACTGCCCGTATAAGGTGCGGCGTTTTAATTTCTTCCTCTATACAGGGAAATATCCCGAACTGGTGAAGATGGCGCAAAATCCCGACGTCACGGTGCGTTCGCGGGGCGTCATGGAGAAATGCAGCTATTGCTTGCAGCGCATCAATCGCGGGAAATATCAGGCCAAGCGCGAAGGGCGCCCGGTGCGCGACGGCGATATCGTCCCGGCCTGCCAGCAGGCCTGCCCGACGGGAGCCATCGTCTTCGGTAATATTCGGGATTTGGAAAGCCGCGTGGCTGCCTCAAAGAAACAGGAGCGCAATTACGCGATATTGGCGGAATTCAATACGAGACCTCGAACGACGTATTTGGCAAGGTTGCGCAATCCAAATTCCAGAATAAAAACTTAACCGCAAAGACGCAAAGATTCCGCAAAGAGCGCACAGGAAAAATATGAAACTACCGCCAAGCTCCTTCGGATGTCATGCCCGCGAAAGCGGGCATCCAGAGGTGCCTAGGCGGTTCTGGACTCCCGCTTGCGCGGGAGTGACAAAGATGACGTCTATTCCTACATGGATGAAGTCTTAATCGCCGGCCAGCCGACTTTCGGCGCCATCACCGAAAAGATCAGCCGCATCGTCGAAGATAAGACGAAGCTGAACTGGCTGATCGCCATCGGAGCGTCCAGTTCGCTCATGCTGGTCATGTTCGGCATGATCGGCTGGCTGTTCCTGAAGGGCGTCGGTATCTGGGGCAACAACGTGCCGGTCGGCTGGGGCTTCGACATCACCAATTTCGTCTTCTGGGTGGGCATCGGCCACGCCGGCACGCTGATTTCGGCCATTCTCTTTCTCTTGCGTCAGAAATGGCGCACTTCGATTAACCGCTTCTCCGAGGCCATGACCCTCTTCGCCATCATCTGCGCCGGCATCTGGCCTGCCATTCACGTGGGGCGCATCTGGATCATCTATTGGATGTTCCCCCTGCCCAATCAGATGGGGATGTGGCCGCAATTCCGCAGCGCCCTGATGTGGGACGTTTTCGCCGTCGGAACCTATTTCATCTGCTCGGCCTTATTCTGGTACGTGGGCATGATCCCTGACCTGGCCACCTTGCGCGACCGCGCCAAAACCCGCGCCCGTCAGGTGATTTTCGGTCTGATGGCCATGGGCTGGCGGGGCGGGCATCGCCAATGGAAGCACTGGGAATTGGCATATCTTATCCTGGCGGGAGTCTCCACGCCGCTGGTGCTTTCGGTTCACAGCATCGTCAGCACGGACTTCGCCACCAGCATCCTGCCCGGCTGGCACACGACCATCTTCCCGCCCTATTTCGTGGCCGGAGCCATCTTTTCCGGTTTTGCCATGGTCATCACTCTGACCATCATCGCCCGCAAGCTCTGGGGACTGGAAAACTACATCACGCTGAATCATTTCGACAAGATGGCCAAGATCATGCTGACCACGGGTCTCATGGTTGGCTACGCCTATTCCATGGAGTTCTTCATTGCCTGGTACAGCGGCAATGAATATGAGCGTTTCGTTTTCCTGAATCGCGCCTTCGGCCCTTACGCTTGGGCCTACTGGATTATGGTCTCCTGCAACGTCATTATTCCACAACTTCTCTGGATCAAAAAACTGCGGCTGAATTTGGCCTTTCTCTTCGTCATTTCGATCCTGATCAATGTCGGCATGTGGTTCGAGCGCTTCGTCATCATCGTGACTTCGCTGCACCGCGATTTTCTGCCGTCCAGTTGGGATTATTTTAAGCCGACCATTTTCGATATCGGCACCTTCGCCGGCAGTTTCGGTCTTTTCTTTACTCTGTTTCTGATTTTCTTGCGTTTTCTGCCGATGATCTCCATGTCGGAAGTGAAAGCCGTCTTGCCGCAGGCGCATCCGCATCATCTGGATAGGGGAGGGCGAGCATGAGCGACGGGCCGAAGATCTTCGGCGCTATCGCCCAGTTCGACGGCCCAACGGAGCTCGTTTTGGCGGCTCGCCGCCTGCGCGATGCGGGCTACCGCGACTTCGAATGCCACAGTCCGTTTCCCATTCATGGAATTGACGAAGCCGCCGGCGAAAAGCGCTCCAGAGTGAGCTTGGTGGCCGGCGTGGCCGCCTTTATGGGACTCTGCGGAGCCTTCCTCATGCAGGCCTGGATGAATGCCATGGATTATCCCATCGTCGTATCGGGGAAACCCTTCTTGAGCTTCATGGCCTTTTTCCCCATCACCTTCGCCGGAGCCGTCCTCTTCGCCGCCTTCGGTGCGACTTTCGGATTTCTCTATTTCATGCATTTGCGCTATCACCATCCAATTTTTCACAGCCGCCGCTTCGAGCAGTTTTCGGATGATGGATTTTTCGTGAGTATCGCCTCGTCGGATCCGCAATTCGATGCGGAAAAGACTGCTTCTTTCCTCGCCTCCATCGGCGGGAAAAATGTCGAGATATTGGATAAACCGACACAGTATGCTGGCGAAAAGGCGCCGTAATGGACATGGTTTCGAATTCGATAATCCCCCTATATCCCCTCACCAAGGGCCCCTTCGGGGCTTTAAGAAAGGGGGACTTGGTCCGGACTAAGGACTTCATTTTCCCCCCTTTCTTAAAGGGGGGCAGGGGGGATTACACGCTCGGAATTACCGACCACTTAGGGCGGGTGGCGATGGCAGCAGTCTTAGCATTCCTTTTGGCGGCTGTTTCGATCGGCTGCTACCGCGGCCGCCCTTCGGACAAGCCGCCCATTCATCTGAATCCCGACATGGATCATCAGCCGAAATATAAGTCCCAATCCGCCAGCGCCTTCTTCGATAATGGCGCTGCCATGCAGCCGCCGCCGGAAGGAACGGTCGCGCGCGGCTGGCCAAAAGGGGATCGCGCCTACTATTTCGGCGAAGACAGCACGGGTGAAGCCGTCGCCAAATCGCCCATCCCCGTGACGCTGACCGGTATGCAGCGCGGGCAGGAGCGCTTCGATATCTATTGCTCGGTTTGCCACAGCCGCATCGGCGACGGCCAGGGGATCATCGTGCAGCGGGGCTATGTCCCGCCGCCCAATTTTCATTCCGAGCTCATCCGCAGCTATCCGGACGGGCACATTTTCAAAGTGATCTCTAACGGCATCCGCAACATGCCCGGATACGCCCAGCAGATTCCGGTTGAAGATCGCTGGCTGATCGTCAACTACCTGCGCGCTCTGCAGCGCAGTCAGAACGCTTTCCTTGAAGATGTGCCGCCGGAAATGCGCGCCGCCTTGGGTCATAAATAGCGCCATGCAACTCGACCGCAAAACCTATTATCTGACGAATGATGAGAACGCCGGCAAGGCGTGGCTCTGGGTGGGCATCATCGGAATTCTCCTGAGCGCCGGTGGATTCATCTTGAATCCGGAACGGTCGTTGCAATCCTATCTCGTGGCCTTTGTTTTCTGGACGTCTCTGGGTCTGGGCGCGCTCTTTTTCACCATGCTGCATCACCTGTCGGGCGCGGTCTGGAGTGTGGTAGTGCGCCGCATTTCGGAAACCGTCATGGCCAATCTGCCCTTCATGGCAATTTTCTTTCTCCCTGTTTTATTCGGTTTTAACACTCTCTTTGAGTGGGCGCATCACGATTCCGGCGCGGCCCACGAGCTATTGGCCCAAAAGTCTCCATTTCTAAATGTTCCCTTCTTCATCATTCGTGCGGCGGCTTATTTTCTAATTTGGTCCATGCTTGTCTATTTCCTGTATCGAACCTCGACGAATCAGGATGACGGACACGAGGAATCCCATAGCCGCCGCTTTCGAAAAGTCAGCGCGCCGGGGATGATCCTCTTCGCCTTCACCTGCACATTCGCCGCCATAGACTGGATGATGTCGCTGGATCCCAATTGGTATTCGACTATTATCGGCGTCTATTTCTTCTCTGGCAGCATCAGCGCCGTCCTGCCCCTAATTATTTTGATCTCGCTCTATCTGCGGCGCCAGAGTATTCTAACCGAGGAAATCACCCTGGAGCACTATCACGATCTGGCCAAGCTGACTTTTGCGTTCAACATCCTCTGGTCTTATATGGCCTTTTCACAATATTTCCTGATCTGGTATGGCAATATCCCCGAAGAGACGGCCTGGTATCATCATCGCTGGGGAGGCTCCTGGACGCCGGTATCGCTCTTTTTGCCCTTCGCCCACTTTGTCGTCCCCTTTTTCGTATTAATGAGTCGGGCGGCCAAGCGTAGTACAAAGCTATTGGTTTTCATAAGCTTATGGTTATTGATGACCCACTGGATTGATATGAGCTGGCTGGTTCTTCCCAACTTTGCCCGCGATGGGGCCATCTACAGTTGGACGGATTTGACTTGCACGCTGGGCATCGGAGGCATTTTCCTGTTTCTATTTTGGAGGCGTCTGACGGTCCATCCCGTCGTTCCGGTCGGCGATCCCAGACTTCAGGAATCCATAGAGTTCATCAATATTTAATGCGGCGATGAGTTCACCGGAATCAACCTCTCACGGCAGCGGCGGCTACGAGAAGAAAGACACCAGCGCTCGCGGCATCCTGATTGTCGCGTTAATCTCTGTAGTGATTGTGGTGCTTTCGGTGATCCTCACCAATGAGCTGTTCATCGCCACCCGCGAAGAGTTAGTGGACGAAATGGTCCTTAAACCCGAATCGGCCGCCCTGCGCGATCTGCGCGCCCGGGAAGCCGCTGTTTTATTCAGCTACGAAGTTCTTGACGCCGAAAAGGGCGTCTACCGCATTCCCATTGATCGCGCCATGAAACTCATGGCGGAAGAAGCCTATGCGCAGCAGCCGCTCCAGAAATAGCGCCGCGATTACGGCGATTTTGACCATCTTCATCGCGGCATCCGGATCTTCCGCTCAGTTGGTACAGGATTCCGTCCCCGACTTGCAGCGCATTGACGTCATCGAACACCTTGGCCAGACCATCCCGCTGGATTTGGAATTTCTGAATTCGCACGGCGAATCAGTCCACTTGAGGGATTATTTCGGTCGCGGCAAGCCGGTCATCTTATCGCTGCATTACACCAACTGCCCTATGCTCTGCTCGCTGGTGCTGAACGGGCTGTCGAAAACGGTCAACGAGCTGGCTTATACCCCCGGCGAGGAATTCCAGATGCTCTCCGTCAGCTTCGATCCTCGCGAGACGCCGCAGCTCGCCGCCGCGATCAAGGAACGCTATCAGGGAACGCTGAAAGTGGGGGCTCCGGCAGATGCCTGGGAATTCTTGGTCGGCCCTGAAAGCCATAGCAAGGCCCTGGCTGAAGCTCTGGGATTTAAGTATTATTATATTGAAAAGACCGGGGAATTCGCCCATCCGGCCGTGATCTTCGTCCTGACCCAGGACGGCCGGATTTCGCGCTACATCTACGGCATCAATTTTAAGGAGCGCGATCTGCGTTTAGCTTTGCTGGAGGCTTCAGAAGGAAAGATCGGCAACACGGTAGATCGCCTGATCCTCTATTGCTTCCACTATGATCCCGATGCCAAAGGTTATGTCGTGCTGGCGGGCAACGTGATGAAATTGGGCGGCGCGGCTTCGCTCATCCTGCTCGGTCTTTTTCTCGGATTCCTCTGGGGAAAAGAGAGACTCCGAAAAAAATCAGCTTAAATGGACACCACCGGCTCACTCTTTCTCCCCCCCAGCGGCTCCACTATGGCTCCCGAAGTGGACGCCTTGATGGCGTTCATCTTCTATATCTCTATTTTTTTCGGCGTCATCGTCTTTGGCGGCGTCATTTTATTCTCGATTAAATACCGCCGCCGGCGTCAGGCGCAAGTGGAAGCGGGGCCATCTCACAGCACCGCTCTCGAAGTCGCCTGGAGCGTTTTGCCGTTGATCCTGGTCATGATCATCTTCTTCTGGGGTTTTCGAGCGTATATGAAGATGAGCGTCGTCCCCAAAGACGCCCTCGAAATAAAAGTCACCGGTCAGAAATGGTTTTGGTCCTTCGCTTATCCCGATGGCGCTACTTCGGTCAATGAGCTTGTGGTGCCGGTCGGCAAGCCCGTGAAGTTGTTGATGTCATCGAAAGACGTTATTCATTCGTTCTTCGTTCCCGGATTCCGTCTGAAGCGCGATGTGCTGCCCAATCGCTACACTATCGCCTGGTTTGAGGCCACACAAGAGGGCATTTTCGACCTCTTCTGCGCCGAATACTGCGGCTCCAAACACTCCGGCATGTTGGGCAAAGTCAGAGTGGTCAATGACCGCCAGTACGGCGAATGGCTGGCCTCCAGCAGTAAGGCCGGTGAAGGGTTAAGCCCGGTGGAGTACGGCGCCAAACTCTACGAATCCAAAGAGTGCGTCACCTGCCACAGCCTGGACGGCACGCGCGGAGAAGGCCCCAGTTTCCTGAATGTTTTTAGTCATGATGTGATGCTGAAAGATGGCTCGAAACTGACCGCCGACGAAAACTATATCCGCGAATCCATTCTGCACCCCGAGGCCAAAGTGGTCGCCGGCTATCAGCCCATCATGCCCACTTATCAAACCCTTTTGAAAGACGCCGAGGTGGATGCGCTGGTGGCGTATGTTAAATCATTATCAAGGTAGGGGCGAGGCGCGCCTCGCCCCCACAGTCATCCCATGAATATCAATCCCCAAACTAGCTATCTCACCGAAACCCGCGGCCTGAAATCCTGGCTGCTGACTCGCGACCACAAGCGCATCGCCATCCTCTACCTGATTGGCATCGCCGCGGCCTTTTTTATGGGCGGAATCTTCGCTCTGTTGATCCGCCTCGAGCTCTTGAAGCCGGGCGGCCAATTGATGAGCTCGGATACTTACAACCAGGTCTTCACTCTGCACGGCGCGGTGATGATCTTCCTCTTCATCATCCCCGCCGCGCCCGCCGTGCTGGGCAATTTCCTGCTGCCGTTGATGATCGGCGCCCGCGACGTGGCCTTCCCGCGCCTGAATCTGGCGAGTTGGTACATCTACGTGGTCGGCGCGCTTTTCGCCGTCTATTCCATGCATACCGGCGCCGCCGATACGGGCTGGACCTTCTACACGCCTTACAGCACTGAAACGCAGACTTCGGTCATAGCCTTAACTTTGGGTGCCTTCATTCTCGGATTTTCTTCGATTTTCACCGGTCTGAATTTCATCGTCACGGTGCACAAGTTGCGCGCCCCTGGCATGACCTGGTTTCAAATGCCCCTGTTCGTCTGGGCCATTTACGCCACCGCCATCATTCAGGTGCTGGCTACCCCGGTTCTGGGCATCACCCTGGTCTTGCTAATTCTCGAGCGCGTCTTCGGCATCGGCATCTTCGATCCCAAGATGGGCGGCGATCCCGTGCTCTTCCAACACTTCTTCTGGTTTTACTCTCACCCGGCCGTCTATATCATGATCCTGCCGGGCATGGGCATCATCAGCGAGCTGATTCCGGTGTTTGCTCATCGCAAGATTTTCGGCTACAAGTTTATCGCTTTCTCCAGCCTCGCCATCGCCTTCATCAGCTTCTTGGTCTGGGGGCACCACATGTTCGTCAGCGGCACCTCGGAGCTCGCCGCGGCGATCTTTTCGCTGCTAACCTTTCTTGTGGCCATTCCCTCCGGCATTAAGATCTTCAATTGGCTTGCAACGCTCTATAAAGGTTCGCTAACCTTCGAACCGCCCATGCTCTACGCTCTCTCCTTTCTACTCCTCTTCGCCATCGGCGGCCTGACCGGCCTCTTCCTGGGGACGTTAGCGACCGATGTCCACCTGCACGACACCTATTTCGTAGTGGCGCATTTTCATTATGTCATGGTGGGCGGAGCCGTCATGGCCTTCCTGGGCGGCATCCATTTCTGGTGGCCAAAAATTTTCGGACGCATGTATAACTTGTTCTGGTCAACTCTGGCCGCCATCATCGTCTTCGTCGGCTTCAATCTGACGTTTTTCCCTCAGTTTGTCTTGGGCACGAAGGGCATGCCGCGGCGCTATTTCGATTACCCGCTGCAATTCGAAGTTCTGAACCGGCTCTCCTCCTATGGCGGAATCCTGCTCATGTTGGGTTTCGGCATGATCTTCACCTACTTAATTGCTTCACTGTTTCGTAAGAAAGACCGGCCGGGAGACAATCCCTGGGGTGCGCTGGGGCTGGAATGGTTCACCTCCTCGCCTCCGCCCACAGGCAATTTTGCAGAAATCCCGAAAATCACGCACGGGCCGTATGATTTCGATAAAATAAAGCCAGAGCGAACCTATTCCTTCTCCGGCTAAATGTCCCAGCATAACGCCACCGAAAACCACCTCCAGCACCACTTCGCCGATTCTAATCAGCAGCGCGAATCCGCCAAGCTCGGCATGTGGATCTTCCTGATCACCGAAGTTCTCCTATTCGGCGGCCTGTTCTGCTTTTATGCCATTTATCGCGCCTGGAATCCCGACATCTTCCACAACGCGCACAAGGCCCTTGACGTGCGCCTGGGCACCCTCAACACCATCGTTTTGATCACCAGCTCCGTCACCATGGCGCTGGCTATTCGCTGGATCCAATTAGGGAACAAGGATCGCTCGCGTCTCTATCTCATCTTTACGTTTCTGCTGGCGTTGACCTTTCTGGTCGTCAAGTATTTCGAATACAGTCACAAGTTTCATCTGGGCCAACTGCCCGGAAAATTCTACACCTACGGCGGCATTCCCGGAACCAATCCGCACCTGTTTTTCAGCGTTTATTTCGCGCTGACCGGCTTGCACGGCATCCACGTCACGGCCGGCATGCTGGTCATCGGCTGGCTGATCCGACGAACTTCGCGGGGAGATTTTACCGAACATTATCACACACCCGTGGAAATGACAGGTTTATATTGGCACCTGGTGGATCTGATCTGGATTTATCTCTTTCCTTTATTATATCTCGTAGGCTGACGCCATGAGCAACGAGCATTCACCTCACGCAGCACACGCATTGCCCTTGCGAATCTATCTGAGTGTTGGTGCAGCTCTGCTGATCCTGACGGCGATCACGGTGAGTTTATCCTTCGTCCACCTGGGGCCTTTCAATTTGGTCGTGGCGCTCTCCATCGCCACCATCAAGGCCACCCTCGTGGCGCTTTTTTTCATGCACCTGCTCTACGACAACAAACTCTATCTGCTCATTTTTGTCTTCGCCCTTATCATTCTGGGCATCTTCATCATCTTGACTCTTTTCGACACCATGCGGCGCGGCGATCTCTATCTCGAAGTCGCCAAACCAATCCAGGAACAGTCCATGATTTACGGAGACAGCACCCGGTTCTCTTCGCCGGCGCCGGAGCATTGATGCCTCCAGTCTGAAGGCATTCTCCCACTTGCTAGAATCGAGCCCACTATGCGAAACACTTTTCGATGGACCTTAATCGCGGCCATCGCCACCTATCTGCTGATCTTCACCGGCGGCCTGGTGCGCGTCTCCGGCGCCGGATTGGGCTGCCCCGACTGGCCCCAATGCTTTGGCCGCTGGATCCCCCCGACGAATGTTTCCCAACTGCCGCCGGATATGGATCCCGCCAAATTCAATTTTACTCTCGCCTGGATCGAATATCTGAACCGCCTCTTCGGCGTCTTCACCGGCCTGATTATCCTGGTCGCAGCGATCCTCGCCGTCAAGCATTTCTCCAAAACCATTCGCATTATCCTGCCCTCTGTTTTGGCGGCTCTATTGGTGGCCTATACCGGCTGGCAGGGCGGAAAGGTCGTGGAATCGGAACTCGAATCCACCTTGGTCTCTGTCCACGCCCTCTTCGCCATCTTGATCGCGGCTCTCCTGATCTATGCCGCGCAGCAAATCCATTATGTGCTGAATCCGGCGGCTGAATCGGGACGAAGTTATCCCCGCAGATCGAGCCTCTGGCTGGGGATTCTGCTCATCGCGGCTATCGTTCAGGCGGCTCTGGGAACCAACATGCGCAGCACCATCGAGGCCTTTGCGCAAGCCAATCCCATGGCCGAGGGCCTGGCCTGGCTGAAGTACTCCCGCGCTCTGAATCATTTGCATTTGCTGCTGGGCGTGCTCATTGTTTTAAAAGGCCTCTCTTGGGCCGTGAGATTATTGCGGCGCAGTGAAAATCCTTCCGCGTTGCTCTGGCAGAGCGCCTGGGGCATGTCGTTTTTGTTGATCGCTCAGGGGCTTCTGGGAGTTCTGGTTTTCCTCGGCCCCACGCCGCTTTTGCAGGTTTTGCATCTCTGGTGCGCGGCTCTGATTATCGGCATCTTCTTGCTCAGTTATGGAGCGGTCAAAAGAGCTTCCATGAGCACGATAACTTTAGCTGGAGGAAATTTATGAATGGAAAAAAGTCCCTGCCCTGGTCTGTTCTGGCGAGCCTGATTCTCGCGCTTATTTTGGCGGGATTCGCCTATTATGTCATCCGGCAGGCCGATACATCAAGAGCTAATCTTCCCGTCCTGGCCGAAGTGCCGGACTTCCAGTTTCGAGACCAGAATGACAGATCCTTCGGGCGGAATCAGATGCTGGGCAAAGTCTGCGTGGTGGATTTCATTTTCACCCGCTGCCAGGGGATCTGTCCGGTCATGTCGAATCGTTACACCCATCTCTACCGTTTGTTTCGGGATACGCCGGAATTGCAACTAATATCCGTCAGTGTGGATCCGGATTACGATACTCCCGAAATCCTGCGAAAATATGCCGCGAACTACGGCATAATGGATGAGCGCTGGATCCTGCTCCATGCCCCTCTGGATCACGTTCAAGACCTCTGCGAGAACGGTTTCCTGTTGCCGGCTCAGGATTTGCCGCAGGGGCACAGCGGCAAATTCGCCCTGGTGGATCGTCAGGGTCGGATCCGCGGATATTACGACCATGACAGCGATGCCGATCAAAATCTTCTGAAAACCCACCTTCGCGCGCTTCTCAAAACGAAATTGTAGAGCGCTTGGTCCCGCTTCCGTGTGCGGCCGGATGGCCTGGCGCGAACTCACATTTCAGCTTGGCCTTCTAGCCGCTCGCGCGGCAAAATTTCCCTGCCAAAACTCCCCTGCCTTGATTCGCACCTTCCCATAGGCCAGAATTCGCCAAAATTCGCTTGATCTCCCCCTACCTTTATGGTATAATTTACGCACATCAGGGCCGTGCAAAGCCATCTTTGGGGGGTAACGATGGTGGTTTTGTGGCCAAGCCACCGCTTTGCGGCCGGTGATCCCTCGCTTCGCCTTGAAGTGGAGTGATCGTAAGGGGGGAATCTGCACTTCCGCCCTGCCGCAGCGACCATCCCGACTGCCCCCGACGAAAATCAAAATCCAGACCGACTATGCGACACTCCTGCAAATTGGCAAATGCTCCGCCGCGCTTGATGGCTTTAAGCGCCGCCATCTTGGCCTGCTCCTTTGTGGCTACTAATCTGGCCGCAGGCGCCGCCGCAGAATCGGGCTCCGGCCAGTCCTCCTTTCAGAAGCAGACCCAGGACTATTTCAGCGAGCAGGCTCTGAAATTCGCCCGGGAAGTGCTCCTGAATGAGGAATACCTGAAGGTTCTCTACGGCGGCACGGTAGAGGAACTCAAGAGTCGTCGCAAGGAGGGTTTGGATCTCAATGCCCTTTGGAGCCCGCTCTGGCGTTATGAAGCCGCCCATCTCGACATCGTCGACGCCGCGCTCCAGGAGACGGCCCTGCCGGAGCGTTTTCAGGCCTGGCGCGATTTCGAAGAGCAGGAGTTCCAGCGCCGCTTTGAACTCATCCAGCAGGTGCGTTCGCAGTTGATGTCCCTGGGGACTCCGGAGCAGAAGCAGCGCATGTTCAAGAGAGAGTTCATGACCGCCCTGCGCTATTATGGCCGCAAGGATTATGAGTTCGCCAAACTTCTCTTCAACCGGCTCATTGGTGATTATCATTATCAACAGATTGATGACATCCTCTATTATCAGGGCCAAACATGCATGCAACTCCGGCAATTCGATGGCGCCCTGGAACAGTTCCAGCGACTCCTGGCCGCCTGCCCGAATTCGACGTTCCGCGTCGAGGCTTATGATCAAGCGAGCGCCATCCTGAATCTCTTCGGAAAAAACAAAGAAATACAGTCTCTCTATGACGATTATTTGAACGAAGGTGCTCCGGGAAACGCTGACTTGGCCGGAGGGATACATGTCCGGGGCGCGCAAGCGGAAGCGGCGATGACGCACTATGCCGTCGCCGCCGAAATCTTGGAGCGCGTCCCCGAAAACAGCGAATATGTTTTCGCCGCGCGCTATCTCCGGGCGGATTGCCTGGTTGCCCTTGAAGATTGGCCGCGCGCAACCGAGGCTCTAATCGGCCTTTCCGATACCAAGCGAAATGGCTTGCCCTATGAGCGCTGGCGAATGCTGCTCGACGAGGCTCAAATTAAGCTGGCCTATATCTATTATCAACAAAGCGACTATCCTAAGGCAACGCTGGTCTTTGAAGATGTCGCGCACGGTTCCGCGCTCTATGATCGAGCCCTGATGGGCAAAGCCTGGATTGCCTATCAGTTGGATCAATATCCCGAGGCGATTGCCAAATCGGAGCTGTTGCTGCATCGTTATCCCTTCTCGACCGAAATCTATGAAGCTGGTTCGCTGGTCGGATATTGCTACGAGCAGATGGGCGATAAAAACGCCGCCACCGCCAATTTCTTGGAGGTTCTGCAAGCTGGAGTGGGGCGGTCGGATCTCCAGACCTTCCTGGAGGAGCGCCGCCTCATTAGCGAAACCATGGCGGCGATGAAGGCTCTGGAGGAGCAAGTCTTCAGCTCGGGCGATCCCCAACGATTCGCGGATTACAAACGCACTCGCGACCTCCTCTGGATTTGTGAACAGCGCATCGGCCTGGCCGAAATGCTGCAGATCAACTCGAAAATGAGCTCCCTCATCCGGGAAAGAGCCGCTCTGCACGCTCTGTTGCGCGAGCATAAAGGGCTGCAAAATGAAGTCACGGACTCCCAGCGGGGCAAGCTCATGGCAGATTTTCGGCAGATTGAAGACCGCATTCTTACGAGCCTGGGGCGTCTGAAGGATCTGGCGCAGGGACAGCTTGTACAGACTCCGCTCTACTTCCAGGAGGCGCAGGTCGCTTATCTGAACGCCCGGGCCGACAGCCTTTCCGAACACTTGGAAAAAGAGATCGGCAGATTGGCGGACGTCATCCGTGAGACCGACAGCCTCAAGTCGAATGCCTTGCAGGATGGGAACGTGAAAACCGCGCTGGATATGGGCTTGCATCTGAAAGGACTAAACCACTCGCTGGATCAAACCTGCGCGGGCCGAACGCGGGCCGAAGCCTATCAGCATCCCATCCCGCAAACCCGCGTGGATTATTGGAGTGACTTTAGCTTCTGTCGCTATGCCATGGACGGGCTGGATACGGAGGAGCTGGAGCGCAAATGGGAGAGATTGCGGCAGGTCGAAGAATATTTGGCCGCGTTGGACGAACTTTTGGAGCAACGCGGGATCGGCGAGCCGGCGCCCGAGGCGCCGTCCCAGCCCTGATCTTCTATCACAAGAATTTATTTGCTTCCCGTCGCGTTGCCGATCGTTGCCGTTTGGCCGGACAGCATGCCCTAAGATGGACAAAGCGAAAATCAGCCGAGAGATCCGGTGAAAAATCAAGCTAACATGGCGTCGCGCCTGCTTCCCTTAGCGCTGGTCATTGGCCTCCTCCAGTGGGCTATTTTCTGCCCGGACGCATTGGCCGGCGGACGTGTGCCGCTGCCGGCGGATCTGTTCGAGCAGTGGCAGAAGACCAAGGCCCAGAATCCCGACACCGGCCGTGTGGCCGAGCTGGTCGCGGAAGGGGATCGCATCATCCAGCGCTTGCAGGAGCTCAATGATCTGCGCAGTCTCCCCAAAAATCCCGCTGCCGCCGGTTTAAATCAGCGCATCGAGGAGCTCCAGGACCAGTTTCGCGGACTCCTGCAGCGTCTGGAGATGGCCCGCCTCGCCCAGTTGCCTGCTGATGAAGTGAAAGCCATGCGCGCTCGCTACGAGCAGGAACGGCTGCATCTGCTGTCGGAAACTCGCGCCCTCGAAGATACCATCATCGCGCGCGGTGAATTATTCCTGGCCACCTATAAACAGAATCCCTATTATCACCAGTTTTCGGGCAAGCGGGAGATGATCGTTGATTTCCTCTATCGCCTGGCCGAAATCTACTACCTCCGCGGCGAAGAGCAATTCTATGTCAGTAGCGACGTTGCTGTCTTCAAGCCCGCCCTGGAGAAATACCAGCGCATCATTGATGAATTCCCCGCCTCCGGATATGTGGATGATGCCCTCTACAATATCGCCTATGTCAAGACCAGCTCCCGCTCGCCGGATGACCAGCGTGAAGCCGTCAAGCTCTATAAGACTCTGATTGAGAAGTACCGCGATTCCCCCTTCGTCGCCGAAGCCTACTGGCGCGTGGGCGAATACTATTTCTATCAGGATCCGCCCCAGATCGAAAACGCGATCCAATACTACTCCGCGCTCCTCGAAGACCGCGAATCCCGCTGGTATCCCCGCGGCCTCTATAAGATCGGCTGGTGTCATTTTCGGGGCAACGATTACCCCCAAGCCGTCGAGTATTTCACCAAGACGGTGGAAGTCAGCCAGGACAGCGCCGCCTCCGCCAACGACCTCCTTTTCGCCAGCATGGCGGATGAGGCCATGGAATACATCAGCGTCTGTTTTGCCACCGAAGAGGCCGAAATGGGCGGCGGCGGAGTCGCGGGAGCGGTCGCCTTCGTCAAGTCCGATTCCCTGCGCCGCGAAACCTACGGCAAGGGCATCCTGGCGCACCTGGGGGACATCTACAAATTCCAGACGGGCAAGTACGCCGAAGCCGTTGAAGCCTACCGCGCCACCCTCGAGCTTTATCCCCTGGCCCAGGAAGCTCCCTGGATTCAGGAGAAGATCGTCAATTGCTACGCCACCAACCTGCGCGATTTCGAGCGCGCTTACGATGAGAAGAGCGTTCTTTTCGAGCGCTACCGCGCGGGCAGCGAATGGGCGGCGGCCAATCCGGATTCGATCCTGCGCGCCGAAGCCGACGTCGTGATTGAGAAATACTATTTCGAGAATATCGGCGAAACGATCGGGCGCGCCTTGAAAGCGAGCGATCCCGCGCTTTATGCCCGAGCCGTTCAGATGTCGCGGGACTATCTGCAATTCTTCCCGCAGGGACCCAACGCCTATACGGTGAATTTTAACATGGCCGTGATCCTGGATCAGAACGTCCAGGAACCGGAACAGGCCTACGTCGAATATCTCAAGGTTTCGCGCGATTACCCCGACGACCGCCACCGCCAGGAATCGGCGGTGAATGCGGCGGTCATCGCTCAGCGCCTGATGGCCCAGCAGGCTATTCCCGGTGATTCGTTAGTGGGACGCCCCATCAGCGAATCCGAACAAAAATATATCGCCGCCGTTGACAATTATCTGAATCTCTTCCCGAAAGGCGAGGAAGCCGAAGTCTTCCTGCTGAATGCCGGATCAATTTACTTCAACCACAGTCTCTATCCGGATTCCCGCAAATATTACGAAAAGTTACTGGCGGACTTCCCCGGTGGAAGCCGCCGCGGCGACGCTTTCCGCTTTGTCATGAATGGCTTTTTCGCCGAGAAAAACTATGCCGAGGCGGAGCGGGTGGCGAAAGAGATTCAGGCGGCCGGCTTCGATACGGAATTGATCGCCGCGGCCCGGACCCGGCAGGCCGAATCGGCCTTCTTGACGGCCGAAGGTCTCAAAGCGGATTCCAATTATGCTAAGGCCGGCGACGAATACAAGCGCACGGCCTTGGAATCGCCGGATTTCCCGCAGGCGGATAAAGCCCTCTTTGAGTCCGGTTTGGCCTATCAGCAGGGCCGCGCTTGGCCATCCGCCAACGAAGTCTATCTGCTCCTGGTGGAACGATATCCCCAATCGGATCTGGCGGACAAAGCCCTGTATAATGCCGCCTATAACTATCAGAGTGAGCTGAACGACAAGGGGGCCGCGGGTGCGACCTTTGAGCGTTTGGCTAAACAGTATCCCGAATCTCCTCTGTCTCAGGATGCCTTGCGAAACGCCAGCATCAACTTCGTGGAGGCGAAGGATTGGGCCGGAGCCATTCGCGCCAATAGCGCTTTTATTCAGACGTTTGCCGAGGCCCCGGACGCCAACCTTTATCTCTTCGAAAATGCCGGCCTCTATCTCAAATTGGGGGACGAAGCGGCCGCCGAGCAGATCTATGCCGATTATGCCCGCCGCTACCCCCATGATCCTCGCACGGTCAGGGCTCACTGGGAGCGAGCCCAATACTTGCACGAACGGGCGCGCCCGGCCGAGGCCTATACAGAATACAACTCGGGCATCCAGGCGCATCGCGCCATCGTTTCATCGGGCAAACCGGGCGAAGAGACTTATGCTTCGCGCTGCTTGTTGGAAGTCATCCGCACCGATCTGTCTGCCTATGAGGCCATCCAATTCAGGCCCGTCAAGGAAGCTGAGACGCTCAAGAAAACCAAGCTGGCCAAGCGCGATGCACTCATGGCCCAGTTGGAGGAATTGAACCGTTTCACCAAGGATGAAATGCTGGAGGGTCTCTACTCGGTCGGCAGGGTGGAAGAGGATCTTTCGCGCGCTTTCGAAAGCCAGGAATTGAGCTCCAAAGGCAGCGCCGAAGAGCAGATTCTGGATCGTGAAATCGCCCTTCAGGACGCCATCGAAATCGCCGTGCGCGCCATCGCCTCCTATCGCACGTCCGCCGATGAAATGGACCGCGCCGCGGTAGTCTTGAAAGCGAAGGGATCGGAACTGGAGGCGCATCAGAGCAGCCTGTCCGCCTGGGTCACCAGCGCCCAGAAGAGCGCTCCGCCGCCGGTGGAATTGCCGGATTCAACCGTCGCTTTGGCCGACCTCGATCGCGGCTTGCAGGAAGTAAAGTCGGCCCTGGAGAATGCCCAAACCTGGAGCCGCCGCGCTCGCGAGAAGGTCCCGGAATTGGCTCTGCGCAATGCCGATATCAAACTCTCCACCGTGAAAGCCTTCATCGGTCTGCCGGATGCCGGCAAAACGGAAGAGCTCAAGCTGGCCTATCGTTCCGCCGTTCTGGCCGAGTTTGCCGCTCCGCGTGGCGCAGAAGTGATTCGGCTCTACAATCAAGCTCTGACGGCCGCGGCGGCCAGCGCCGATTCCAACCTCTGGCGTCAGAAAGCCCTGGACGGGATTCAGAATCTGGCCGCTATGCTGGAAGGCGAATTCCGAGCTCTGAATGAACGCGCCCTGGGCAGCTACGCGCAGTATCTGAATGATTATCAATACCTGTTAGGCCAGGGTGAGGGCGCCAAAACACGCGGATTGGAAGCCGCCGATGTGGCCGAAAGGCTGGTTTTCTATTCGGGCCAATCAGCGGAATTCGCGAACACGGCGCTGACGGTTCAGTCCGCCTTTCTGGAGGCCGCGCAGCAGGGTCAGAATGTCCCCACCGAGCTGATCTCCAAGCTGACCACAACCGCGCTGGAAGAAGTGTTCCGGATCAATAAGAGATATTCGGCTCTGGCGGCCGATGCCGACAAGTTGAAGACGGAAGCCTCCGCTTATGCCGCCGAATCCGTGGTCTGGGAAGATGCCGCCATGACCTACGAAGATTGCGCCTACAACTTCACCGGCCACCGCGAAACGCTGCTGAATACGGCTCTGGAATTCAATAAGGCTCACGGCGCCAACCAGTCTATGGCTATGCAATTGGCGTGGGCCTTGGTGGCCTTGAATCGTGATACCTACCTGCCGCTGCTGGCCCAATACGGGCAGGAGCTCTGGGTGCGATCGGATGAGAGCTTCCGCGTCAGCCGCGAGTATCTGCCGAATTGGGAATCGCTGGATTGTTCAGATAAGGATTGGGCGGCTCCCTTGCTGGTTCAGGGCAAAGCCGGCGTGGGCAACGAATTGGCCTCCAGTAAGGCGCTATGGTGGAATTCCCAGAGGACTCCTGCGGGGCAAGACAGCTCAACCCAGGCCGCAGAATCCTGCGACAGTCTCTATCTGCGCAAAGTCTTCGAGATCACCGAAGAGCCGGTTGCCGGAGATCTCTGGATTGATGCGGATGGCGGTTATGCTCTGCAGATCAACGGAGAACTGATCGGCGCCGTCGAAAACGGTGCGCCCGAATCTGGCCCCGGACATTATGACGTCGCGGAATTTTTGAAGAATGGCTCCAATGTGATCACCATCATAGCCGTTGATCCCGACTCCGTCAATGAAGGCGTCATGCTGGCGCTGCGCTATAAGGTTCTTCCTCTCCAAACCTACGGAGGGCCTTGATCCATGAAAGCGGACATTTCCCCGAAAGGGGTCCTTCGGACAAATTTCAAATTTCAAATTTTCAATTTTAAATGTATAGCGGCGGCTCTGGTCCTGCCAGTGCTTCTTGTGGTCCTGATGGCCGCATGGCCGGCTCTGGCTCAGGAGGCGGCGAATCCCACGGTGGGAGATTCGATGTCGGCGTCAGGCCCCGAAGGGGGGCCCGGCTCGACGCCGCCGACTACGGGTGAAGCTGCGGCGCAGCCGCAGGCGTCCGCCCGGCCCCTGTGGAGGACGCATACCTCCCAGGATGAGGGCACGCTGATCGAACTCGACGACGTTCAAATCCACGGCGAGATTGCCCAGCCCAACGTCGCCATCACGGTATCGCGGGCGGAGCCGCTCTTTCGCAAGATTGCGCTGGAGCATGTCGCCGCAGCGGGAATGACCGATCTCGACCTTTTCCGCCTCGGCGGACGGGGCAATCTTCCCCCGGCCGAGCGCATCAAAAATTGGAAGGAGATGCTGAATCGGCCGCGCCAGTAGGGCGGCGGGGAAGATGGGAGTGGGCATCCATTTCGCTGGATTCCCGCTTTCGCGGGAATGACGGCTTTTGCGGGAATGACAGGGGGTGGGAGCGTGGGGATCAGGGACGACCGCGACTAGGGGATCGGGAGTCCGCCAGGGCGGATTAGAGCGGCGGCAAGCCACCGCACTCCAAAAGCAGGAGTCACATAATGCACAAGATGGCCAATTACGAAGTGGATAAGCGCAAGCAGAAGCTGCTGGATCGGCTCGCGGATCAGGAGCTCTTCATCAGTCTGCTGGAGACCTTCAAGCCGCGCGAGCTCGTCGAAGTACAGGTGATCTTCTGGAACTACGTCATTGACTATTCGAATCTGGTGGGACAGCATTACACCCGGCATAATCTGACCAGCCGGATGGAGCCGACGGCCAATTATCAGTATCGCATCGGCTGCCACGAACGGATTGATTACTGCCGGGGGAATATCTGTCTTAATACTCATCCCAACTGCGCCAGCGCGAAATTGAAAAACCAGATCTCGGTGCTGCGCGGCATGATCTTGGAATTGAAACAACTGCAATAGAGAGGGTACGAAAATGGAATCATTTCAGGTCTTCGTCAAAGCCTTCAGTCCGGCGGTGAGCGGGTATATGTTCATGTGGGCGATCCTCTTCTTCTTCGTGCTCATGATCGCCATCGCCATCGAGCGTATCCATTTCATCATGGTCCGCTCCAACACGAATGCTGTGCGCTTCATGGCCGAAATCCGCAAGATGGTCATCAACGGCGAATTCAAGAAGGCTATGAATCTCTGCAAAGCGGCCGGCGATAAGGCTCTGCCCCAGGTCACGCTGGCGGCCCTGGCGGAAGCCGACAAAAAGGAGTTCGTGGACTATCGCGCCATCCAGAACGCTGTGGATGAAGCCACGCTGGAGATCATCCCGCGCCTGACCAAGCGCACCGGCTATCTGGCCATGATCGCCAACGTGTCCACGCTGCTGGGCCTGCTGGGAACCATCTTTGGACTGATCCAAGCCTTTACCGCCGTCTCGGTCTCGGGGGCGGAAGCCTCGTCCAATTTGGCGGCTGGCATCTCCATCGCCATGATCACGACCTATTGGGGCTTAATCACGGCGATTCCGGCGATTATCATGTACACTTTGATCAACACCAAGACCGGCGACATCATTGACGACATCGATGAGCACTCCGTGAAGCTCATTCATCTCCTGACCGGGAGCAAGTAATCATGGCGTTCAAACCATCGCTAAAAAAGAAGCGATTGCAGCTTGAGGCCGAGGCCAACCTCACGCCGGTCATGAACCTGATCTGCGTGCTGATCCCCATGCTCTTGGGTTCTGCCAAGTTCGTGGATCTGGCGCTGCTGGAGTACACTCCGCCGTTGATTCAAGAAACGGGCGCCGAAGCCGGCGGAGGGGGCAGCGAAGGTGGCGGGTATACCGCCCTGCTGGAATTGCGGGTCAACGTCACCTACAATGCCCTTGAGGTCTCGACGTTTAATTCCACCAGCGGCGAAAATTACGCGTCGCTGCCCAAAAAGCCCGATGGAACCTACGACTACGAAGGGCTGCGCCAAAAGCTGGTGGACATCAAACAGCGCGTTGTGGGCCAGCCAATCTCCATCTCGCAGCAGCAAAATCCGGAAACCGGCAAGCTGGAAGTCGTCGAACGGTTCAAATTCAGCGACGCCGATCAGGTGCGCATCTCCGCCGAGGGCGACATCCCGCTGCAGACGATTGTTCGGGTGCTGGATGCCTGCCGCGAGTATCGGATGGGCGAAGGGGTATATCATCCTCTTTTCCCGTCGCCGGCATTGGGTCAAATTCAGTAAACCAGCCCCTCGTGGGCGTAGACGAGGATCCTATGGCTTTTCCACCTTCCAAAGGCAAGAAACACGGCAGACGTTTGGCTGCCATGCCCCAGATGACCTCAATGATGGACATGATGACCATCATGCTCCTCTTCCTGCTGAAGGCCTTTTCCACCTCCGGCGCCTTCATCAAGCCGGGCGAGGGCGTGGACCTGCCGAGTTCCACGGTGATGAACGAGCCCCAAAAGGTTCTTTCCCTGATCGTCACACAGGACGGTGTCTATGAGGACTTGGATTCCAAGAGGGGGAAGAGGGTCGAGGATTTAATCTCTCTGCAGGATGACAATCTGGTCGAGTTGCCGATGTTATCGGACTTTTTGAACCGGGCTCAGGAGCGCAGCCGCCAATTGGGGCGCGAAGAAAAGCGCACCCTGACCGTGCAAGGGGACAAGACCATCCCCTATCGCTGGGTCCTGAAAGTCATCAACACCTGCTCCAACTCGGGTTTTGATAAAATTGACTTCGTGGTCTTGAAAGATTCGAAGTATCGAGGTTGACGTGAGCGACTATACCATCTTTCCTAAAGAGTTCGAGCGGGACTGGTTCGGCGAGCTGGATAAACGCTTCCTGACCATTTTCCTGGTCACTCTGTTCCTCCATGTGGGCTCCCTGGTTTATCTTCAGGGCGTCCAGTGGGCGCAGATGACCGAGGAGGATATGGGGAAATATCTGGAGGCGATCTACCGCGTCACGCCCGCCAAGATCAATCCCGCAGAGCGCATGATTACGACTCTGCAGACCGGCGCCGGTGAAGTTGCCGAAGAGGAGGCTCTGCCGGAAGCGATGACCCCCACCACGAAGGTAGTTAAAGGCGCCAAGCGCCGCGGATCGGGCGCTGATCTGGCGGCCAAGCGCGCCTCCATGATGGCCTCCGCCCGCAGCATGGGCATCTTTCGCCTGGCGGGAGTTAAAACCGGCGCAGGCGGGGCCGGCACGACAGGCAGTGGTGGATCAGGTGTAGCTCGCGGTCTCAAGGCCGGCGGTGGTCTGGGAGGCGTCGAAGTGGGCAAGATTGCCGGCATTGCTACCGGATCGCTGGCGGATAAGGTCGAAAAGGCTCGCGGTGGGGAGCGCATCACGGAAGGAACCGGAGGCATTGATATTACTCAGCTTTCCGACGCCCAAATCGAGGATATGCTCTCAGCCTCGACCGTCGAAATCGCGGCGTTGCCGGAAGTCGAAGGCCTGGCCTCCAAGAATGTCAACCGTTCCGGGGCTTCCATCCGCGCCATTGCCGACGCCAACGTGCACTTGGTGAAAAACTGTTACAATCGCTACAAGCGCAAGGACGTCAATCTCAAGGGCAAAGTCAAGGTCGAATGGAGCATCGAAGCGGATGGCCGCGTTTCCCGCGTCAAAATTTTGAATGCAGAATGGACTCGCCCGCCCCTCGGCCGCCGCGTCGAGGACTGCCTCACCGAGGTCATCGGCACCTGGCTCTTTGAACCAATTCCCCTGGAATCGGGCAAAGTAAGAGCGGTGCAAACCTATATTTTTGATTGATTTATAAGTTTCCAATCGTTCAAGGGCGAATTTCCTCTTCGCCCTTTTTGTTTGGCAGGCAGCCCCTCGTAGGCTGCCTGCTTTATTATTCCTCTCCGACGGCTTGGCCAATATGCAATAAATGCATCAAATATGTGCCCTACTTCACAAATATTCTATCCTGCCAACCGTATATTAATTGAGGAATAGAATTTGCGAGATTTTAAGTAAGTGGCATTTACCGGGATAGGCATCAGGAAGGAATAACCGCAAACGATACAAAAATAATACAAGATGAAAGAGGCATCAAGATGCGGAATCGAGATCTATTTTTAGTATTATCAAGCGCCTTCGCGGTGTTGGCCGTCGCGATCTGCGCTTCTGCGGGTGGCGTGGCTCCCCCGCCGAATCTCGACGAGACGGATAGTCTGAACTTCTTCGCGAGTTTCGCGGATAGCGGGATCGGCTGGCAGACCGTGGATCTGACGGCTGTGACCACTTGGCACAAAGACGACTTCAATGCCTATGGCAGCAGCGGTCAGTCTTGGTGGTGCGGCGATACGCTACTGGGGGGATACGATAATATCATCCTCCAGTATTTGGACAGCCCCACTCTCGATCTCAGCGCGGCCGTAAATCCCGTCTTGGAATTCGACGCCTTCTGGGCGATCGAAGGCTTGATCGGCGGATATCCTCCCGGCTATGATGGTTGGGATGGAGTCAATGTCTGGGTTTCTACGAACGACGGCCAGACTTGGCAAGTCTTGCCCATGCTGACGCCGGCCTATGCATGTACCAGTTCGGCCAGCTTCGGAGTTGTCTGGGGCTTCGGTCCTGGCATCGCCAGTTGGGCCGGCTTTTCTGGAGGATCTCTGCCTGGCGCTTGGCTGCACGCTACCACACCGATGACCGGATTTACCTCGGCTGCGACCAAGTTGCGGTTTGCTATCGCCTCCGATGAGCAGATCTGCACGCGTAATGGCTCAGATCTCACCGGTTACTTCGTGGACAACTTGGACTTGCATGATGGCACGACCACCTACTTGGAGAATAACGCCGAAGGCCTGGCCGTACCATCGGAGCTCGTGGCGGTTTCCGGCATGGGATCTCACGGTCAATTGTGGCACATCGAGGAAGTCACCTTTCCGCCCGCACCATCGGATAGCCTGGTCATGCGGCTTTCGAACGTTGCCGGCGAATATGATCCCAACCTCCAAAACGCTCTGATATCGCCGCGCATCAGTCTGGAAGGCTATTCGCCCGATTCAACCGAGATCCTGTGTGATTTTTACATTCGAGGATCTCTCAACGTGAGCGATCCTGAAGTCTGGCCCAATCTGGACTACTGGACAGTTCAGGTCTCACCTGACTTGGGCACAAATTGGTACAGCTATGGAGATCCCTGGGGTCAGGGCGGGGTACAGCACCTCTGGATTGACGCCAACAACAACTACACGCAGTTCTCTGAAATGATCGGCGGCTCCTTCGATCTAACGCCCTATGGCGGATACGCAATCCAGCTTCGCATCCTCTTCGTCTCGGATGGCGATCAATACCTCGGCACCGGCCTCTTTGTGGACAATGTCTGGATTACCACGGCGCAGGTTGGCGTGAACGAGCCCGTGAGCTCAGTGATTCCCAGCCAGTTTAGCTTGGGCAAAAACTACCCCAATCCTTTCAACGCCCGCACCTCCTTCAGTTATTCTCTGCCGATGGCCGCTCTGGTGAAGTTCAGCCTTTACGACGCGGCTGGCCGAGAAGTGAGTTCTGATCTTTCGTCACCCCTACCGCAGGGCTGGCACGAGGCCGGCACCTACCGGGCCAATTTCGACGCGGAAGGTTTGCCTTCCGGTCTCTATCTCTACCGTCTGCAGGCGGATGATTTCTCGGCGGCGGGCAAAATGATCCTGCTGAAATAAGAAAAGAGCCGCAAGTCCATGCTGCGCTTCAAACGCGCGGCAAGGAAAATAGACGAAGGGCGGATCTACGATGGATCCGCCCTTTTCTTGTCTATCTGGACTCAATTTTGCTTGAAGGAAGAAGCATAATCCCGCGCAAAATCGGCGAAAGTTTTGGGCTTTCTCCCCGTTATGCGCTCCCCGGTATCGTTCACCAGCGGTGATTGAAGATCGCGAAATCTCCGAAAGATCTCGATCTGATCATCAATGAGCCAATCCTCATGGCCGGCTTGTCGCCACTCCGCTCGAAAGGCCTCCTCGCTAATGTCCTCATAGCGGATAATCTTGCCCAGAGCGTCAGACAATTTATCAGCCAGATCTTGAAACGAGAGCCGTTCAGACCCGGTGATCCGCAAGATCTTCTCGTCCAGTCTTGGCTTGGTCAAAAGGGTGGCAGCCACAGCGGCGACGTCGCGCGCGTCCACCAGGCTCATCCGGCCTGTTTCCATCGGCGCTCGCAACATAGCCTGTTTTCGAATGCTGGGTGCGAAAGTCAGAATATTCTGCATGAAATGCTGGGATCGCAGAAGGGAGTATGCTATCTCCGACTTTTCCACCAGCCTTTCCGCTTGCCGGTGCCAGCGGCTCATGGAGATCGGGGAATCTTCCTTGGCCCCCAGGGTTGAAAGCTTGACAATATACTTGACGCCGGCTTGTTTGGCTTTGGCAATGGCATTCGCTTCCAAATCCACCTGCCGCGGATGGCTTGGCGTAAGCAAAAATAGCCTCGCTACTCCTTCAAACGCCGGCTCGAGCGATTCCGGCAGACTCAAATCTCCAATAACGACTTCAATCCCGGCAGAAGCGATTTTCTTTGCTCGCTCAGCAGTTCTCACCAACGCGCGCAGAGGCGTGCCCCAGCTCGCCAGCAGCCTGACCAGCTCTCTTCCCACCGTGCCCGTTGCTCCGATCACCAGTATCATATACAAATGGGGCGATGCCAAATCGCCCCGTGATTATTTTGTTGTCTCCTATTCACCAGGCGTCATCATCATTCTGCTCCTTGCGACTCGAAACTCGCCTCTATCCGCCAGTTGGCGGATGGGCGGAGAAGCTTTCCCTTCGGCAGCTTCCGCTCATTTCAGCAGCAGCATCTTGCCGGAAATCAAATCGGCGCCAACGCCAATTTGATAGATGTAGATTCCCGAGGGCAGCCCCTTGCCGTCGAATTGCAGATTGTGAAAGCCCTCGTCAAGCCAACCATCCTGTGAAATTCCCAAGAGTCCCTCATTAATTTCACTTCCCTGAAGGTTGAAAATGCGCAATTTCATGATTCCCGGCTGATTCACCTGCAGCCGGATCATCGTTGTCGCATTGAAGGGATTCGGCGAAAGCTCACAGGCGAAGCCCGCCGACCTGGAATTGCCGGCCGCCTCCTGCTGAAAGTCTCCTGAAGCCTCGATAGTCCAATCTCCAGCCCCCAGTCCACCGTCCCCAGCCCCCGACTTGGTGAACGGAAAATTATCAGTGGACCACGTCTCCGCCGGATAAACGCCCACATAGGCATTATAGCTATAGCTGCCTGATGGCGCCCCTGCCGGAATCGTCTGCGTACGGGTGCGAGACAACGTTCCCACCGGCGCCGTCAGAGGCACGACGAAGATCGGCCCATAAATGTGGCCGTTCGGCAGAGTCATGGTAATCCATACCTGGCAGTTGATCGGAGTGGTCTCGCTATTGATGATAGAGAGAATGTAGTTAAATCTTCCCCCCGTTGCCGGAATGATGATGGGCGGATTCACGGGATCAAGCGTCACCTGCACATTCGGCGTGGTCCCCAGGATTGTGAATGCCCCGGGCGTGATGGCCGTGTCGCTGGCCGTCGCCGTCGTGACGATGAACCGGAGGTAGCAATTGCTCGATGTCATCCCCGTTGGGACGGTCCACTGCAGCCGCCCATGGTTCTCCAGGTTCTGGCCGACGATGGTCCAGGGACCGGTGGGACCGCTGGTGGAAAGATGAATGTGAACCCACGCCGTCGCTGCGCCGGGCACGGCGCTAAGCCAGAGGATGAAGCGTTCCGAGCCCGCGGGAAAGACCTCGCCGCCGCGCGGGAAGAGCGGCATGATGGAGAGCTGCGCGGGGACAGAGCTCTCCTTATAGCACCTCAAGTGATTATAGCTGCTAATCCAGCTCCCTTCATCGGTGAGGTGCACCAGGTCTGGATAGCCATTATGATCCACGTCGCCTCCGACACGAAATGCTTCGAAAGCGCAATCGGGATCGTTCTGAATGGTGTAACTCGCCGCCTGCACCCATGCGCCGGCGCCGTTGCCCGCCCAGACGGTGACTCGCCCACTGCCCGCCGCCGCGACGTCGCAGAAGCCGTCGGCGTTCATATCCCAGAGCTGCGTCATGCCGTAGCCGCCGCTGGCCGGCAGGCCTCCGGAGAGATTCGTCCATTGAGTCGTGCCTTCGTCGAAGGCCCAAACCTGTACGCCTCCCCCCGACGCGAAGGCCAGATCCATGCCTCCGTCGCCGTCCACGTCGCCCAGTGAGCAGCCATTGAGCCCATAGCTCCCACCCGGCGGCAGGTTGTAGTTCGCATTATAAAACTGGCCGTTCCCATCGCCGAAGAAGACAGTGCCGCTCTGGTATGCCGTGGCGATATCGAGGTTGCCGTCCTTGTTGATATCTCCAAAGACGACGTGCATGCCGTTATTGGGGCCCGGTGTGACCGCGCTGGCATGCGTCCACGTGCCGTTGCCGTTGTTCAGGTAGACCTGAAGAGGGTTGCCCGAACCGAAAGAAGTCGCAGCGATGTCCAGGTCTCCATCGTTGTCCACATCGCCGAAGTCTGTGGCGAACATGCCGTAGGTTTCGCCCTGGCTGGCGAGATTGTCATCCCAAGGCGTCCAATTTTGCCCCGTGCCGTCGCCCAAAGCCACCTCGATTAACTGATCGCCGAAATCGTTGCCCGAATAGTCATGGTGCATGGCATAGCCGGCATCCGGCATTCCGTCGCCGTTGACGTCGCCTACAGTCATCCCGCCATAGCCGAAATTGCCGTTTTGATAGACCGACCAACGGCCTTCTCCATTGCCAAAATAAACTGCGATGCCATGTTCCTGAGTGTTGATGTAGGGGCTGCCATGATCCCCAATGGTGATGAAATCAATATTCCCGTCGAGGTTGACGTCCGCCATTTCAATTTCCGTTCGTCCCCCTTCCCACTGGGGATCGCTCAGTCCCTGCGATGATTCGACATATTCCAGCGCCGGACTCACCGTTGCCCAGGCCAGCAGGACCAAGGCAACAGCCCCCAAAATCGTCATTTGCTTCTTCATGCCATTCTCCTCATTATCTAAGTGTGCTTGGAGTTATTTCAGGAGCACCAATTTGCCTTCGAAATTCGATTTGGGCGTGGCCAGCCCATAGATGTAGATGCCGGCTGACCAAGCATCGGCATTCAGCGCCACTTGATGCCAGCCCTCCTCCAGCCATTGGCCGGAAAGGAGTGTGCTCACGGATCGCCCCGTGAGATCGAACACTCTCAACTGCACTGTGCTCCCTTCTGGGAGCCGGAAGCTGATTGAGGCGCTCGAATTGAAGGGATTGGGCCGAACCAACGCCAGCAAATGGCTCTGAGGAACTATTGGCGCATCGCCAGTAACCTGATCGAAAGGATCGCCCCAATTATCCCATCCATCCGCCGAATACTCACCGCCGCCATCCAACTTTACAAATTCAAAGCTATCCTTCGATGAGTCCGCTCCCACACAAGCATAGGCGTTGTAATGATACAGGCCCGCCGCTGTGCTTCCGGGAATTACTTGAGTCCGCTGGCGGCTGACTGTCACGCCGCCTGCCAAACTGATCGAGACCGGCCCGAAGACGGGTCCGCGAACCGCACCGTTGGGCAGAGTGATGTCGCACCACATTCTCACTTGCAGAGAATTGTTTTGGATGTTTGTTCCTTGAAGGGTGTAGTCGAAAGGACCCCCGCCGGGGGGAATTGTGATCGGCGCATTGTGGGGCGTGAGGGTGATTCGAACCGGCGCACTCTGGTCAAAATAAAACGCCCCCATATCGCCGCGCGTCCCATCCGGGTCGTTGTGGATTGGATTTGGATCGCCGCTGTCAATGCAGGGCGATCCCCATTGCAGGCGGTAGTCCTCCCATAAAGTGTCCAGGAAGGCGGGATCCTGATTGATGTTGCCCAATCCGGCCCAGCCACCCTGAACGTCGCAATAAGTGATATCGGCCGTGCTGCCGCTGATGGGATCCAATAGAACTTGAGGATCCCCGCCGGCGACATTTCCCCAGATGATGGAATTGTAGATGGTGGGCGGTAGATTCGAAAATGTTAGAACATATATGCCCCCGCCGCGGCCCGATTGATTGGCCACGATGGTATTTTCATACATCTGGGAGGCATCATAGCGGCTGTAGATTCCCCCGCCGGCATCCGAGGCGATATTGTCGGATATCAGATTTCCATAAACGGTCGAGAATGTGCCATACAGCCAGGTCGCACTCCAGAGATTGATACCCCCTCCGCCGTAGCCGCTGGAATAATTCCCGAGAATGACATTGTCGCATATCGTCGCCTCAGCATCCGCGGAGACGTAGATGCCGCCGCCTGCATAGTAAGCGGTATTGATCTCAATCCGGTTATTTCGCACGATGGCATTGCTGCCCCAGCCAATGCTGATTCCACCGCCGGAGTCCGCTAGATTGAGGAGGATGTGATTTTGCTCGATGAGGCTGAAACTGTTCTCGTTCAAACAAATTCCCGCTCCCATGCCGTTGTAATTGCCGTTGTGCGAATAGTTGTTGAGAATGCGGCAGCGCCGCACGGTGGGGGAGCAGTGATTGATCCAGATCCCCCCGCCGCGCACGTCAGGATAGGCTTCCGTCCCCCTGGCGTATTCCACCCGGCAGTATTCCAGGACGGAGCTGTCGCTGGCGGCGTCGAATCGAAAGCCCCGCCACTTGGATTCTTCGGTGGGGTAGGCGCGGGTGAAGAGGATGGAGTCCATGATGTTTCCCACAGCACGTAACTCACCCATAATGATGAACTTATACCATCCCGTGAACCGTACCTGAACGCCCGGTTCAATGCTCAAGCTGCTGGCCGGTGATACCGTGATATCGCCCAGCACCATCACCGTGTCCGCCGACCAGACGCCCGAGACAGCGCCCGAAACGAAGATGCATTCGGCTCTGCCGGCGTTCGATCCCATGAAAGCTATGATTATAAAAATCAATATAATGCGTTTCATCACTACCTCCCGGTTCGGTTTGAATCAAATATACAAAATAAATGGCCCATTGTCAAGACATAAAATGGGCTGGATTGAATTCGGAAACTGGCCGGGGGAAATTGGATTTTACTTCTTTTGCAGGGCGATCTCTAAGTTGGGGATGCGTCGGGTGGCATACCGAGACTTAGCGAGGACCGGGTTCGGATCAGGGAAAATTAGCCGCGGGGCCATTTCGAATTCGGCAAAATCGGGATAACAATTCCATCGAGAGAAGGGGTCACCTATTCGCCAAGATGGCATTATTTTCCCGGAGTGGTCATCGTCGAGGGGAAACTTGGGAATTCCCTGCGCTCTGATGCCCAGCGGCGGCGCGGCGTAATCGGCGTGCCATTTCCCGGAAAGGCCGAGCGCCGCCACGCCCGCAGCGCAACCCGCCAGATCCCACAATATATCGTAATAATCGCCGCCGCGTTCGTCGTTCACGCGCAGGGTTTGATCGGCCATTACCTCCCAGCCTGCGCCCACGCCGAAGCTGATCAAACCAACCTGGAGCGGCCCCAGGCTGGTGGTGCCGAGCGTCGTCGTCAGTATAAAACTACCCAATAAGTGCAGCGCGCTCCAGCCGTTAAAAGCATCTAAGAAGGTCATATTTCCCCTCCCATGCATATCCGAGGCTGCGCGTGTCAACCGTGACTATAATATAATAAAAAATTGACCCAAATGCGAGCCCAAAATCGGCCAAATCGCTTTGGCGAGGGGGAGCCGTTGACATGGTTTCCTGCTGAAAAAGTGAACGCAGCCTGATTTCGATAGGCGCCTTTCTTTGGCGCGTTCGCGAAGGCCGGGAAAAACTTCCGGCTGGGCATCTTGGCGCCGTTCCCTGCCTCTGCAAACCGACGGAAAGGCGACATTTGAATTCCGAGAAATTCCTTGCATCGCCTGGGTGGATTTTCTATCTTTTGGTGCAGTAAAGGCGGGGCTTCTTTCCCCGCCCTTTGTTAAACGCGAATCGCTAATTGCTTATTGCAACATGGGTGAACTGTTCGCACTTCTCGCCGCCCTGACCTGGGCTTTGGCCGTGATCTGTTTTCGTAAGAGCGGCGAGACCATTTCACCTATTCCCCTAAACTTTTTCAAGAATCTGCTGGGCATTGTGCTCATCCTGCCCACGATGGCCATTCTGGGAGAGGCCTTTCTTTATCCCGCCCCGCCGCGAGATATAGTCTTGCTCTTAATTTCCGGTGTGCTGGGCATCGGCCTCTCGGATACCATGTTCTTTAAAAGCCTGAACATGATCGGCGCGGGCCTGTCCGCCATTGTGGATTGTCTTTACAGCCCTTTCATTATCTGCCTTTCGGTGCTGATCCTGGGTGAGCGACTAACCGCGCTGCAGATCGTCGGAGCCATCCTCATCGTCTCCGCTGTTTTCGCCGCCACCTTTGAGAAGAAGAATGACACTATCAGCCGTCGCAACTTGTTTTGGGGCATCCTCTGGGGCGTCGGCGCCATGGCGACTGTGGCTCTGAGCATCGTCATCATCAAACCCATCTTGGGACACTTGCCGATTTTATGGTCGGCGCAGATCCGCTTCGTCGGGGGATGCCTGGTCCTGGCGCTGATTGTGCTTTCAAGGCCCAATCGCCTGCGTATCTTCGAAATTCGCCGCTTTGCCCACGGCTGGAAATATATGTTGGTCGGCTCGATTCTCGGCTCTTATGGCGCCCTGATCTTCTGGCTGGCCGGTATGAAACACACACAAGCCTCCATCGCCGCCGCGCTCAATCAAACCAGCATCCTATTCGTATTTATTTTCGCGGCGGTGCTGCTGAAGGAGATGATCAACCTGCAGCGCGCTATCGGCATCACGCTCGGCGCCGGTGGGGTGCTCTTGGTGATGCTGAGGTGAAGAGCTTTCAGCTCGAAAAATCACCATGACTTTGGGACATGCCCGGAACTCGGAACTCGCTACTCGCAACTCGCAACCAAATAGATCGCCCATGAAACGATCACCACAAACCCTGTTGCTGCTGTTTTCGGCAGTAGCCCTTCTGCAAATCCCCGCCCGCGCCGCCGTCATCCGCGGTTTCGTGGTGGACTCCACCAGCGCGGAAAACCTGCCCATGGCCAACGTCCTGTTGAAAGGCACGGAACGTGGCGCAGCCACCAATGCCGACGGCTACTTCGTCCTTGATCATCTGGATCCCGGCCTGCACCGGCTCCAAATTACTTACTTGGGCTATGCAACGCGAACTGTCGAAATCGAGGCTCTGGATGATCATGCTGATCCCGTGCGTATCGCCATAGTGCCCGAGGCTCTGGCCTTGCAGGAGATGGTGGTGACGACAACGCGCGAAGATGAGGAGGAAGAAAAACGCCAGACGCCGCGCGTCTCGACCGTGCCCCTGACTTCCAAGGTGCTGCGTGCTTTGCCTTCGCTTGGGGCCGAGATGGACGTCCTGCGCACCGTTCAAGCCATCCCCGGCGTCAAGGCATCCTCAGACATTAACAGCGCCCTTTACGTGCGCGGCGGCAGCCCCGATCAGACGTTGATCCTCATGGATCATAACGTCGTCTACAATCCCTCCCACATGTTCGGCCTTTTCAGCACCTTCAACAGCGACGCCGTGAAGCATCTCGAGCTGTTAAAGGGCGGATTCCCCGCCGAATACGGCGGCCGTTCCGGCAGCGTGCTGGACGTGATCACCAACGAAGGCAACCGCAACGACGCCGAAGGGATGTTCTCGCTGGGATTGATTTCCGCTCGCGGTGCTCTCGAAGGGCCGCTGCCCCAAAAACGCGGTTCCTACGCCGTCTCCGCCCGCCGCACCTATATGGAGCCGATCCTGAATGCCCTGCGCAGCGGTTTCGATATGGACCTGCCGGATTACTATTTCTACGATGCCAACGGCAAGATCAACTTCGACCTGACTCCGAAGACCACGCTTTCCATCGCCGGCTATCTCGGCCATGACAACATGGACTTCAACTTCGGCCCGCCGGATGACCGCATGTTGCTGAACCTGAATTGGGGCAACCGCACGCTGACGACTCGTCTGCGCCATGTCCTCTCCCGAGATCTTTTCTGGTCCGTGGGAGCCGCCGTCAGCGATTACAAATCCGAATGGTTCTTTGATGACGGAGGCGTGGTGGTGGATGAGGCTATTGATCGCCTGGTGGATTATTCGCTGAAATCCGATCTCGAATATCTGGGCCACGAAAACCATTACGTCAAGACTGGCCTCTGGATCAGCCGCTATGATTTCCGCTACCGCGAGCGCGGCGAGAACCTGACCTGGGTGGACATTGACACTTTCAGCTACAATTACTCGCTGTACTTGCAGGATACCTGGAAGCTCGGGGCCTTGCTGGAAATCCAGCCCGGACTGCGCGGCTATTATCATCAGGCCGGCCAGCAGGGGCGAGTGGATCCGCGCCTGGGCATCCTCTTCCGTCTGGATGAGAAGAAGCGTCTGAAACTGGCCGGCGGTCGTTACACTCAGTGGATCAATGTGCTTGCCTTCGGCGGCGAAGGCAACAGCAACTTCGATCTCTGGATCCCCGTGGATCAATCCATGCAGCCGCCTTACAATGACCAGATCGTCTTTGGCTTCGAATGGGATCCGCGTGAAGACCTGCAGATGACCACCGAGACCTACTACACCGACATGAATCATGTCCTGGCCTTCAATCCCCTCGTGGACGAGGGCACCGAAGCCAAGGACCCTTTCGTGGTGGGCGACGGCTACGCCTACGGATTCGAATGGATGCTGCGCCAGACCACGGGCAAGCTGACCGGTTGGTTGGGTTATTCTCTATCCTGGACCAAGCGCCGCTATCCGGGAACCCTATACAACGAGGGCGATTGGTACTACCCCAAATGGGATCGCCGCCACGACATCATTGCGGTCGCCAACTGGGAAGCCAACGCCCGCTGGGATCTGTCAGCCTCCTGGCGCTATAACACCGGCCAGGGCTATACCCAGGCGCTCGGCATCTACACTTTCCAATTTCCCGGCATTGATCCCGGCGCCTTCAATGACGACGGACGGCAGACCCTCCCCGGGAGCTTGAACAACTACCGCTTCCCCGCCGATCACCGGCTGGATTTATCGGCCACCTATAAGCACCATCTCTTCGGTCTGCCCGCTAAGCTGGTGCTGAGCGTCTACAACGCTTACAGCCGCCGCAGCTACTGGCAGCGCAGTTTCGATACTACCCAAAATCCCATGGAGATCAACGATATAAAGCTCCTGCCCATTCTTCCCCTGGTCAGCTACGAGGTGAGATTCTGATGATGAGAAAGTATGAGTCCCCTTACGTCATTGCGAGGGGCGAAGCCCCGAAGCAATCTCCAATCCATGCGATTGCTTCGTCCGCCCTAAAGGGCGTCCTCGCGATGATGGCTCTAAGCGTCCTGCTGCTTTTCGGCTGCGAAAACCAACCCAGCGAACTCGAGGACTACGATCCTCAGCCGGTGCTGCAGGGCTACCTGATCAACGGGCAACCGGTGGATCGCATCTACCTGCAATGGGTGGCGCCCATCTACGGCTATTACGACGTCAGCCAATACGGAATCGCCGATGCTGAGATGATTATCTATCCGCTCGATAGCAGCCAAGCCCCACTTCATCTGGTGCAAGATCCCGATAGCTCCTGGATCTACAAGCCAGTCACCGGCGAATCGCTGATCCCCCAGAGCGGCGTCCGCTATCGCATCGAAGTCACTAAGCCGTCGGAGAATATCTCGCTGTCATCCGAGGCGCTGATGCCGGGAACGTTCCCCGTCGAATTATATTCGATGGGAGTACTCGTGCAGTCGGACACGCTGGATACGCTGACGCGAAATGATCCCAACCTCTACTTCGCCTGGGATACTTCCGATTCCGCCGGGGGTTATAATTTAAATGTCACCTGCCTGACGCCGAGAGATTCCCTGCTGGCAGAATCCTTGCTACCGCTGGATCCTGATTATAATCCCGATGAGGATGAGCTGGAGCCCGAAGATATCGAACTGACCGCCTTCTGGCCCATGCGCGACGACCAGCGCGAGATGGCCGTTCCCTGGTTCCTGTTCAACTACGAAGGCTGGCACCGCATCGAAATGCAGGCCATTTCCGCCGAATACTACGACTACGGCATGTCCATCTTTCGTCAGAACGCCGGCATTCCCATCGAACTGGCGGGCAACGTGAGCGGCGGCCTGGGCATTTTCGCGGCGCTTTCGACGAATGTGTATTGGGTGTATATGCTGAGGGTGGAATGAGGGATTAGGGAGAGTACGGGCATTCCACCCGTCAAATGCAAAATGTAAAACTTAAAATGTAAAATTCAAAGGCGGCTCTCGGCCGCCTTCAATTTTAAATTTTGACATTTAAATTTTAGATTTTGAATTACTTTAGGATGGCGACCTTCCCCACAGCAACCTCTCCTCCCGCCTGCAACCGCACAAGATAGATCCCCGACGGCAGCGAGAGATGATTATATTGCGCCGTAAAATATCCGGCTGGCTGATAAGCCTGGGCCAGCGTGGCCACGCGGCGGCCCAAGAGATCAAACAGTTCCAGCGTGATCTGTCCCGCTTGAGGCAGAACAAATTGCACCTGGTCGGGGCACACTTGCAAAATTTGCCGTTTGTCCTCGGCCAATGATGAGGAGGAAATGGGACTGCCCAATCTACCATCCCACTGCACTCGCTGAGCGTAAAGATCCTGCGCTGTCTCGCTGGCAGGAGGACGATAATCATAAAACGCTACTATGGCTCCATCCTGGTCATCTGAGCAGGCTTTTTGGGGGACAAATACATTTTCGCCGGACGGCGTTAGTCCCCCGAGGGCCACAATACTGCACCAGATTAGCGCTCCCGCACTGTCCACGCGCTGCGCGTACAACCGGGTACCAACGCCTGCTACTGTCTGAAAGGCAAAGTCTATCACGCCATCTTGGGTGGGCACCAAGTTAGCGCCAGAGCCACCGTAGGGCAATCCTCTCTCGCCGAAAAGCCAATTTCCTGCTACATCGAAACGATAGAGGACCCATTTATAATCCCCCCAAGGTTGGTAGCGATCTTCCCCATTAGAAAGCCAGATGCTGCCATCCAGGGGATGACGAATAAGGCGCGTCAACGCACGACCGCAAAGGAGGGAGTTCGTGATATCCCAGAGTGTCGTGCCTGCTCCATTCAAGCGGAAGAGGTTCTGTTGAGTCCCCCACCAATCACCAAAAACCCAGATCCCGCCTCCCGAGCCATCTGGGACACCCAGGGATACAAAACCATCCATCATCTGCCCTGAGAGTGTGAGGACTGGCATGCCATTGATGGCAAGCAATGGGCGACCTTCGGCGTTTACGTGCTGGAAATAGGGGTGTGGGAAGTTAGGGGAATTGCGCTCATCCCCCCAGACCGCCATTACTCCGCCCGCACCATCCGGCACTAGATAGGGATAGTGCAAATCACTGGGGTCGGTGCAAACCGGAACCCCATAATCCCCCCACAACCGTTGGCCATCCCGGTTGACCTTTTGGAAATAGATATCTCCAAAAGTATAGATGGTACCGACCCGGCAACCGATGAAAATATTGCCTTCGGAATCATAGCGGACATTGTCGGGCCAAATGTTCGCATCACCCGGCCACACAGCCAGTGGGCGGCCGGTGCTTTCCCAGAGCGGATTGCCCAGGCAGTCGAAGCGTTGACCATAGACGTCTTGGTAATTGCTGCGCAGGTCCTGGAAGATCGCTATCACCCCGCCCTCACCGTCCCGAACCACGGCAGCAATAAAGGTCCACCAGGTTTCTCCTTCAATCAAAGGCCGGCCGTTTTCTTCGAGCAGCGGGTCGCCGTTTTCATCGAGCACCTGGTAATACGTTCGGACAGCGGCAAAGTCGCGAAAATCAACCCAAAAGAAAATCGTGTACCCGGATCCTTCCAGACGTCCGATCTCGGGCCATTTCTGTTCTCCACGTTCGGCGCAGACCGGCGCCATTCCATGATAGGGGTCGTTGGTCCACCTGGCCCGGGCAGGGCAGGCCAAGGCCAGCAGCAGGGCCAGGCTAAGGCAAAGGGTTGTGATTCGCATGAGGCACTCCTTTCCCTGTTCATAAACAAAAAGCCCCGCCTGGGACGCATCGGCCATGGCGGGAGCGTTTCTTTAATATCCGGTTTAATATGCTCTTCGGTGCGGCGATGCCGTGCAGCATGGGTTCCTCTCACCAGAGCAAGGTATTGGCTATAAGGAGACGCACAACCAATATAAGAAATCTTTCGCGTGAACTCGAGGATTATTATGCAATTTTTGGATTTAGATGCAAGCCAGGCCATCCCCCAAGGGGCCACTTCGTGGTGAGCTGGCCTGGCCACCCGACGCTTGAGCGGGCTTGTGGCGAAGCCACCACTTCGTGGCACGGATGACGCGGATTGCGCAGATTGAAATCGGCCGCAGGGGCGTGACAGGGGCCGCCCACCATGAGCCCTTTGCGCCTTTGCGTCTTTGCGTGAAACTTCTATTTGCGTCTCTGCGTCCCCGCAAGGGTCCCTTTGGGATTTGCGTGAAAATAACAAACGAGGCTGAAAGCTAAATTCCCTTGACAATCACCCCTAAATAAGGTATATTTCAAACTCGTAAATTTTTCAGACTTAGGCTCAAGAGAACTTACGAATGCGCTTTTCCCAGGCCTTCATCCCGACATTAAAAGAGACGCCGTCTGACGCTGTCATTCCGTCGCACGCGCTGATGATCCGGGCCGGGCTGATCCGGCAGTTGGCGGCGGGCATCTATTCCGATCTCCCCTTCGGCTGGCGGGCCGCCCGCAAGGCCATGCAGATTGTGCGCGAAGAGATGGATCGCATCGGCGCCCAGGAACTTTTCCTGCCGGTCCTAAATCCCATTGAGGTCTGGCAGGAGACCGGCCGCGCGGCAGATTTCGGCGATGAACTATTTCGATTGAAGGATCGCAAAGGGCATTCCATGTGCCTGGGCCCCACACACGAAGAAATCATCTGCGATCTGGCTCGCGCCTTCGTGCGCTCCTACCGCGATCTGCCGCAGGTCTGGTATCAGATCCAGACCAAACTGCGCGACGAGCCCCGCCCGCGCTCGGGCGTCCTGCGCGCCCGGCAGTTCATCATGAAGGATGCTTACAGCCTGGACGCGGATGAAGAGGGGCTGGATCGCAGCTACAACAATCAAGCCATCGCCTACCGCCGCATCTTCGAACGCTGCGGGCTGAAATTCTTCGAAGTCGGAGCTTCCTCCGGCTTGATGGGCGGCAGCGGATCCGAAGAGTTCATGGTCGAATCGCCGCATGGCGAGGACAGCGTGGCATTGTGCAATAGCTGCAGCTACGCCGCCAATCTGCAGGTGGCCGCGTCTCGCCCGGATCCAATCAGCGATCCACCGTCGGACAATCCCAGCGCTGAGCCTCAATTGGTCGCCACACCCGACAAGCGCACCATCGAAGAGGTGTCGGGATTCCTGAAGGTCAAACCCGAGCGGCTGATCAAGACGCTGGTTTTCATGGCGAGCGACAAGCCCGTCATGGCGCTGGTGGCCGGCGACGACGAGCTGAATGAAGATAAGCTGATGAGAGCCGTCGGAGCCTACCGTCCCGCTCATCCCGATGAGATCAAGGAGCTCTTCAAAACCGAAGTCGGCTTTCTTGGGCCCTACAAGGCCCCCAAAATGCCGATTTACGCGGATCTTCGGCTGCAAGGCGGCAAGAACCGCATCACCGGAGCCAACAAGGATCATTATCACATCACCGGCGTTGACGTTGACCGCCACTTCAAGCCCGATCACTGGGCCGACCTGCGTACCATTAAAGAGGGCGAAGGCTGTCCCCTCTGTCACGGCAGCCTGCGAGTGGCCAAGGCCATTGAAATCGGCCACATCTTCAAGCTCGGCACCAAGTATTCATCCGCCATGGGCGCCAACTTCCTCGACGCCGAAGGCCGCGAAAAGCCGATCATCATGGGCAGCTACGGCATCGGCATCGGTCGCATCGTGGCCTGCGCCATCGAATTGGGCCATGATGACGCCGGCATCATCTGGCCGAAATCCCTGGCGCCCTACGACGTCGAACTGATCGGCCTGAACATGAAGGAAGCACAAATCCGCGAACAGGCCGAAAAAACCTACGAAGAGCTCCAGGCATCCGGTTTCTCGGTGCTCTTCGATGACCGCGATGCCAGCCCGGGATTTAAATTCAAAGACGCCGATTTGCTGGGGATTCCTTTCCAGATCGTCGTCAGCCCCAAGAACTTGGCGAAGGCTCAGGTGGAGGTAAAGGATCGCAGCAGCGGCCAACGCAGCCTGATCCCTCGTGGAGATTTGCTAAACCACTTGCGAGGCCAAAGTGGCTAAAAAATTAGAGATCCCGATTCCGGATTTCTCTTCCACAATTCGCGAGGACATGACCGAAGAGGAGCGCCTGCGCGAAGAAGGCAAAATTCCGGCCATGCTGGCATATGTGCCGTTCTTGTGCTTCTGGGCGCTGTTTCTGAGGCGTGATAATTCCTACGCCTTCCATCACGGCAAGCAGGGGTTGATTCTATTTCTCGCTGAACTGGTCGCCATCGCACTGCGCTGGGATCTGCTCTGGAACCTGATCCTTATTCTCTGCGGCGCCGTCGCCGTCTGGGGCATGGCCGCGGCATTTCGCGGCGTGAAATTCAAGCTGCCGATATTTTCGGAGTTGCTCGATAAATATCAGCCGTAGCCAAAATTTTCTGCGCTCTTTGCGCTTTCTTTGCGTCTTTGCGGTTTGATTTTTTTGACCGCAGAGAGCGCTAAGGCTTCGCGGAGGTCGCAGAGTCGCAATGAATCGAGATACCGATAATGCAAAATAAAGACCGTCGAAAGCTATTCCCCGCCATTGAGCCCTACCGCACCGGCACGCTGAAGGTCTCGAACATCCACACCCTTTTCTACGAAGAAGTCGGCAATCCCAACGGCAAGCCGGCGCTCTTCCTGCACGGTGGCCCGGGCGTCGGCATCATTCCCGATTACCGCCGCTTCTTCGATCCGAAATTCTACCGCGTGATTCTCCCGGACCAGCGCGGCGCCGGCCGCAGCACGCCTCACGCCGACCTGCGCGAAAACACCACGCAGCACCTGGTCGAAGACCTCGAAAAGCTGCGCCTGCATCTGGGCTTGGGGCCCTGGCTAGTTCTTGGAGGAAGTTGGGGCAGCACGCTGGCATTATGTTATGCCATTGCTTATCCGAAGAGCGTGAAAGCCATCGTCATTCGCGGCGTTTTTCTGGCCCGGCCGTTTGAGATTGATTGGCTCTTCCACGAGGGCGGAACGCGCATCTATCCTGACGCCTGGGAGCGATTCATCTCTCTCGTGCCGGAAAACGAGCGTCATGACCCCGTCCGCGCCTATCAGAAGCTGATGAATACCGGCACTCTCGAATCACAAATCCACGCCGCCAAGGAATGGAGCCGCTATGAAGGTGGCATGTCCAGCCTGATTCCCGACCCGGAGAGTATTGATCACATGACCGATGACCAAACCGGCGTCTCCATCGGTCGCATCGAATGCCAATACACTGTGGATCGCTTCTATATGCCGTCGGACAACTATATCCTCGAAAATATCGGCAAAATCAAGCACATCCCCTGCCGCATCGTGCAGGGGCGATACGATATCATCTGCCCGATGCAATCCGCCTGGGATCTGCACAAAGCTCATCCCAAATCCGACCTGCGCATTGTCCTGGACGGCAGCCATTCGCCTCTGGACGAAGGCATGGTGGATCAACTCGTCCAGGCCACTGAGGATTTCAAGGAGCTATTTTAATGCGAATCCGAGACCGAGCCAAACAATACACCGCCGCGCGTGAAGTCATGGCGCTGGGCTATTATCCCTATTTCCGCGCCATCGAATCCGACCAAGACACTGAAGTCGTCCTGAATGGTCAAAAAGTCCTGATGCTCGGCTCGAATAACTATCTGGGCCTGACCAATCATCCCGAGGTGAAAGAGGCGGCCATCGCGGCGGTGCGCCAATTCGGCAGCGGCTGCGCCGGATCGCGCTTCTTGAACGGCACCCTGAGCATTCATCTCGAATTGGAGGAGAAGCTGGCTCAGTTCATGCGCAAGGAGGCCGTGCTGCTGTACACCACCGGCTTTCAAGTCAATCAGGGCGTCATCTCGACGTTGATCGGCAAGGACTCGGTGGTCATTTACGACGCCTTCGATCACGCTTCCATTATTGACGGCTGCCGGTTGGCTTTCGGCAGGGCCGTAAAATATGATCATAACGACATGGCGGATCTGGAGCGGGTCCTCCGGAACAATCAAACTGCCAAATCGAGACTGATTGTGCTGGACGGCGTCTTTTCCATGGAAGGCGACATCGCGAAGCTGCCCCAGATTACTGATCTGGCCGAAAAATACGACTCCGATGTGATGGTGGATGATGCCCATTCGATCGGCGTTTTGGGGCCGAATGGCGAAGGCACCGCCGCCCATTTTGGCTTGAACAATCACGTCGCCATGATCATGGGCACGTTTTCCAAATCGCTCGCCTCGGTCGGAGGCTTTATCGCCGCGGATGAAGATACCATTCATTACTTGCGGCACCATTCCCGCGCCCTGATTTTTTCGGCTTCGCCGTCGCCGGCCAATGTGGGCGCGGTCTTGAAAGCTCTCGAAATCCTGCAACGCGAACCCGAACGCCGCTTCCGCCTCTGGGAGAACACCAAGCACATGGCCGATGGCCTGCGCAATCTGGGCTTCGATCTGGGCCTGTCCGAGACCCCCATCATGCCGGTGCTGGTGGGCGATAACATGAAAGTTTTTATCTTCTGCAAGCGCTTGCAGGAGGAAGGCATCTTCGTCAATCCGGTCGTCGCTCCGGCGGTGCAGCCGGGTCAGCAGCTCATCCGTATCTCCCTCATGTCCACCCACAGCGCGCAGCAGATAGATTTTGCGCTGGAGAAGATGGAGAAGGTGGGGCGGGAAATAGGGTTGATTGAATAATGTGATGTCTTATCGCCAATCTTCCGAATATTGCGATGAAGCTACCCAATTGGCAAAGAGGAATTGTATCCAAGAAAAAGGTGACGGGATACCTTTTATCTTTCAAACATCGCGATGGCCGCAGTAAAGCGACATTCTTTTGGCGCACGGTTTTTCACCGGAGAATTGGAGCATATTGGCATCTGCCCTTAGAAATCACGCCGTGAATCACGAAGTTGCCAGAACGGAAAAATCGCCTTTTGGTACTAGGTTTGTTGTGCAGGGTGGTTTGGCCACGCCATCAGGAAAATGCCCCATGGTCTGCACTGTGTGGTTTTTAGAATCAGGCGAAAGAGTACCAAGGCTAGTCACCGCTTATCCGGTGAAGAGGAGGACATCATGATAAAGGAACTGACAGGCGTTATGCTGAAGGTGAATCTACCGCGGGTTGGCCTGAAGCGCGATGATGTTGGAACGGTTGTTCTCGTGCATGGAGCGGGGAAAGGATATGAGGTGGAGTTCGTAACGTTGGATGGCGAGACACTGGCGGTGGTATCCCTCGCTCCTGAGCAGATCCGCGCCATCGGGCGCCGCGAAATCGCCCATGCAAGAACCGTTTCCGCTCAAGCGCTTTGATATGTCCGTCTCCATCGAAATCATCCGTTCCCCCCGCCAGCTCAGAGAATTCTTCGGCTTAGCCTACCGCCTTTATAAGAACGATCCCAATTGGGTCGCGCCTCTGCTGGGCGACACCAAGAAGCTCCTCGATCCCAAGCGCCACCCCTTCTTCGAACATGCGCAAATGACGCGCCTGATGGCCCGCAAAAATGGTCGCGTCGTGGGCCGCATCTGCGCCATTGACGACCGCGCGCACGTGCAATATTGGCAGGAGCCTGTCGGCATGTTCGGTTTCTTCGAATGCGAAAACGATCAGGACGTCGCCAAGACCCTGGTTGACTCCGCCGCCAAGTGGCTCCAGCCGCGAGGGCTGAACTATCTGCGAGGTCCTCTGAATCCATCAACCAATGAATCCATCGGCCTCTTGATCGAGGGCTTCGATTCGCCGCCCATGTTCATGATGCCCTACAATCCTCCCTACTACGCGGAGCTCTTGGAAAAAGCCGGATTATCGAAGATCAAGGATCTCTACGCCTATAAGCTGATCAAGGAAGATATCACCCCGCGCCTCCTGAAATCCGCTGAAGCCCTGCGCCGGCGCGTGAAGATCAAAATCCGCCCCATCAATGTCAAGGACATTCGCGCCGAAATCGAGCGCGTTCGGTTTATCTACAATTCCGCCTGGTCGAAAAACTGGGGCTTCGTCCCCATGACTCGAGCGGAATTCGATTATACGGCCAATGATCTGAGGCGCATTCTCGACCCGGCGCTGGCTTTCATCGCCGAGGATGGCAACAAGCCGGTGGGATTCTCCCTCGCCTTGCCGGATTTCAACGTGGCATTGAAAAGAATCAACGGCCGTCTTTTTCCCTTCGGTCTCTTCAAGCTGCTCTATTATGCCAAAAAGATACATCAGGCTCGCGTGATCACCACGGGCGTTATCGAAGAGTATCGCGGGCGCGGGATTGACACTCTCTTCTATCTGGAGTCCTTCGAACGAGGCGTCAAGGCGGGCTTCGATTGGGCTGAAACTTCCTGGATTCTGGAAGATAACGTCGCCATGAATAAGGCGATGGAGATGATGGGGGGAAAAATCTACAAGCACTATCGCATCTATCAGATGCCGCTGTGAGCGATTATATTCTACTCACCGGCGGCAACGGCTTTGTCGGCAGTCACGTCGCCGAGGCTCTCTTGGCCGGAGGTCATCGAGTCCGTTGCCTGCTGCGGCCCCATTCTTCCCCGCAGTGGATTGAAACCCTGCCGGTGGATATCAAGCGCGCCGATTATTCCGATGCTCAAGCCCTGCGCAAAGCCCTGGAAGGCTGCCAGGCCATCCTTCACTTTGGCGGCGCCACCAAGGCGCCCGATCCCGGAGCCTACCTGCGCGCCAACGCATCAACGACTCAATCTTTACTGGAAGCGGCTGCCGCAACCATTCCCCAACTGAAGCTTTTCCTGCTCTGCTCCAGTCAGGCCGCTTTGGGGCCTTCCCCCAGTCTTGACCCCTTGAGCGAAGACGCCCCTCCACAGCCAATTACGGCTTACGGCAAGTCGAAACTGGCGGCAGAAAAGATCTGCCGGGAATATGATGGCCGATTCCCCCTCGTCATCCTGCGTCCGCCCGCCGTTTACGGCCCGCGAGACCGTGACATCCTCATCTTCTTCAAGCTGATTCGCTGGTGGCTGTCGCCCACCATCGGCAGTCAGGATCGCTTTTTCAGCCTGGCGCACGTCCGCGACGTCGCTCAGATCACTCGCTCGATTTTGGATCAATTCAATGCCGGATTCCGCATCTATCACGTCACGGATGGGGCCATCCATCGCTGGCAAGAGGTGGCCGATACCATCGCTCAGGTCTTGCACCGCAGACCCATCAAATTCCATGTGCCAATGGGTTTGGCGGTGGCCGCAAGCCGCCTGATCTCAAAGTGGTCTAATGTGGCTGGCCGCGTGGCCACATTGAATCGCGAAAAACTCGATGATCTGCTGCAAAAGTACTGGTTGATCAGTTCGCGGCGCGCGGAAACCGAACTGGGCTATGCGCCGCAATACGATTTGCAGAGTGGGGTGGAGATGACGGCGAGGTGGTATGAGGAGAAGGGGTGGTTGTAGACTGGATAGAGCCATTGCAGGTTACTAAAAGGTAGGGGCGCACGGCTGTGCGTCCCTCACGCTTTTTGGATCTTTCGATTCTCTATCTAGTAATCCCGATAATACAAATACCGGTAATCCTCGATCTTCGCCTTTTCTTTCGCCGCTTCCAGCCACTGGGAATAAAGCTCGTTCTGCTTCTCCGTCAGGAGGCGGTTGCGGATCTCTTCGCGCTCTTTTAAGAAGGCGGCAGAATCGGCATAGATCTTTTGCGTGAGCTGGATCAAGTAGCACCCCTTCATCGCCTTGACCGGCTGGCTGACCTGGCCAACTTCCAATTGCAGAGCGGTTCCCGTGAATGCCGGATCGCGCCCGATATCCTTGAGGTAGTCCGTCGAGCGGAATTCGCCATCCGTCTCTTGCACCGTCAGTCCGGCCGCTTGCGCCTGCGAAACGAACAGGCTCGGATCGCTCAGGCTCGAACGCAACTCCTTGCCCTTTTCAACCGCCCTATCTATCCGCGCCTCCTGCAGGATTTCCGTTACGATGCGATCCTTCACTTCTGCCAGACTCTGAATCCGCTCTTTCTGTTCGTCCAGTATCTGAAAGACTACCAGGCCATCGCGCACCATATACACCGGCCCGGATGAACCTACCGGCCGCGCAAAGATGAAATCTACTGCCGCCGGCAGGCGTCCCAGAGAGGGAATGAAATCGCCTCTCTCGAAATAATCCGTCGTGTCAATGTCCAGTCCGTAAACGGCCGCCGCCTGAGCAAAACTGGATTCGCGCAGCTCTTCGGCGAATCCTTCCGCCGACGAACGAATCTGCTCCCGCGTATCCGACGAGGGCTGGATTTTCAACAGGATATGGCTGGCGCGGATTTTCTCCACGCCGTCTTCCGTCTTCTTTTCTGTCACCTTGATGATGTGATAGCCAAAGCGGCTCTGCACCGGTCCGGTGATGCCGCCCACCGGCGTGGAGAAGGCGGCCTCGTCGAATTCCGGAACCATGCGCCCGCGTTCGAAAAAACCGAGATCGCCGCCGTTCTCGGCGGATCGGTCGTCGGAATTTTCCCTGGCCAATTCGGCAAAATCTTCGCCCTGCCGGGCGCGCTGCAGGAGCTCTTCCGCGTGCTGCAAAATGTTTGCGGAATCCTGGCGGGAAGGTTGCTCTAGAAAGAGGGCGTAGATAATGCGGCGCTTCGCCGAAATCCGGTATTCTTCACGATGTTCGTTGTAGTAGCTTTCCAGACGCTGGGGAGTGGCAAAGGTGCTGTCCACGACGCTATCCCCCGAGGGGAATAATACGTACCGTGCCGTAGCTTTCTGGTTCTCTTCCCGGTAAGACTGCCACGCTTCCTGGTCCGACACGGTGGCCAGCGCCAGAAGCTGGTTGACGAATTTCTGATTGGGCAGGGACTTGCGATAACTATCCTCGATCATCATCAAGTCCCGGGCCGCGGCGGGATTGCGCAGATATTCTTCATACTTCTGGGGATCGAAAACTCCCTCGGTCTGAAAATATTCATTCTCCCGGATGAAATCAGGCGGCATGGTGCGGATCAGGTAGGCGATCTCCTTGTCGTTGGCTCTGATCCCCAATCGCTGGACCTCCTGTTCGATCAATGTATCGCGGATCAGCTCATCCCAGATCTGCGTCCGCATCTGCTTGACCTGATCCTCCGTGAGATCGGCTTCCTGGCGAGTCTGCTCGTACTGGTAGCGCTGCTGGAAGAGCTGCTCAAGGCGATCCAGAGTGATTTCTCGACCGTTGATCACCGCGGCGATCCCCTGTTTGGGGCCCGTGCCTTTGAATCCCCCCATGCCCCAGGAAAACACGATCGTGGCGATGAAGGCGAAAACCAGGATCCACAAGACCAACTTCATGTTTTTGCGCATTGTCTGCATCATGGCGCAGTACTCCTGATAGGCTCTCTTTTCCCTTGAAAGTCTGATAAAACTCCAAAATATAGCCCAATTTTCATGTTAAATCAAGCGATAACGCTTCATTTGCAGGATGCTCCTTGACCGACTTTCCCGCCATCCGCCAATCGCTGAGCGTGCTTTTCCCATTCGGATCGCTATTGCAAAAGCGATTGTTTTTGCTTGGTTCCTTTACTTGCAAGTTATACATTCTGGTTTGAGGGGACCGGGACAAAGTAAACCAGAGGACCAACAAATCAACAAATAATAAAGACTTGGGGAGTTCGACATGAAGAGACTCTTTCCAGCATTCATTGCCATAATCCTGTTTCTCGGCTGCGACGGCAGCAGTGATAGCGGCAATGGCGGAACCGGCCCTTTGGGAGCCGATGCATACTTCCCCCTGCAGATCGGCAATTGGTGGCGGTTCGGAGGAATCGAAACGGATTCGCTGGACAATCCCATCCCCGGCACGGAGTACGTCCACTCAACTACCGTCGTCGGGGATACCATCATCTCAGATCATACTTATTACATGATGCTGGATAGCATGAATATGGGCGGGAGCTGGCACCTGGAAGAACTCCAGTTTGTCCGCCTCGAAGGCGATACCATCAAATTCCTGATGTCTTTCTTTGATGAGTCATCAGCCCTGTATGACGTCAACATGGTCATTCTGCCTTACGATGTCGGAGAGACCTGGAACGCCATCACCCTCGATACTGTGATGGAGAATCCTATTGGCGATCCGCTAAACGTCTCACTCCAGATCACCGGAGAACTCCTGGCGACCGGCCCTGTGACCGTACCGGTTGGCACTCTGGAAAACGCCGTCCATATCGGCCATGTGGCAGCTATTGAGATCAGCAATCCCGATACATCCATTTCGTTTATTTCAGAAATAAAATTCTGGCTTGCACCCGATATTGGACAGGTGCGCCAATATGAAGCCCCTTTCACCGGACCGGATGGATACGAAAATGGCCTGCTGGAAGAGTTGACTGATTTCGCCATCGCACCACCTCCGACAGCAGCTCCGCTAATCCCTAACTTGGATACTGAATGATCCTTAATCCCGAAAAAGGTGAAAACCTGGCGCGAGCCACCCGCCGCTGGCTGCGGCAGATAGAGCCGCACCGCATGCACCGCCTGAAATTGAAGCCCGCCAAAGCGGCTCTTCTCGTCATAGATCTCCAAAATTTCTTCCTCGATCCGAAATCGCCCACCTACACGGCCGGCGGAGCCGCTATCCTGCCTAACGTGCAAAAGCTCATCGCCGCATTCCGACGAGCCAAACGGCCCATCATCTATACCACTCATGTCCACAAGCCGGATGGCTCGGATGCCGGCATCATGAAGTGGTGGTGGGAAGGCATGTGCCGCGAAGGTTACCCTGAAGCTCGCGTGCATGCTTCCATTGCTCCTCGCCCTGCGGATAAGATCATTGTCAAGCATCGCTACAGCGCCTTCTACAATACTGATCTTGAGACTGTTCTGCGCTGCGCCAAGATCGAAGACCTGGTTATCACCGGCATCATGACCAACCTCTGCTGCGAATCCACCGCCCGCGATGCCTATTATCGCGATTATCGAGTCTTCTTCCTAGCGGACGCCACCGGATCCACCGCTGAGGAATTGCATATGGCTACCCTGATGAATTTGGCCTATGGATTTTCCCACATCGCCACGACAGCCGAAATTTTGAAAAGTATCGCTTCATCGCCTAATGCCAGAGCGGGAAAGACAGGGGCGACCGGATTGGCATAAATTTGTAATATATCACGCATGAACGGACTGAGGGCAATCAAGCCTCCGTCCTCTCATGGGGAATAATTTCAGAGGGCAGCTCACCTGGGAAATGGGGCTGCCCTTAATCGTTTATCAAGCGGCAGGAGGAAATTCCTGCTGCAACAAAAAAATAGTTAGGAAATAGCTTGTTTTTTCCAAATAAGTTGCTAAGTTGCCATTTGACATTGTCATTCGACTGACAAAGTCTTTCGACAGACAAATCGAAAATTGTGATCATCCGGCAGCTCACGTAGGATCTGTGAAATGATGAGCATGCACGAGCATGCGGATGAATTGCCACAATGGGCTGGCTACGGCAACGACAACAATGGCCTATTATGTCCAGTACGCTCTATAATTGACAACTTCTCATAAAGGAGATAAAAATGGAAAACCGAAAACGCCTTCTGGTAAAGGCATGGTTGCCGGCCTTATTTCTGGCCTTCTTTCTGGCTGTGCTTATGGTTGGATGCGCGGACGACAGCGGCGGAATAACGGGGACCTGTGACAACACTCCGCCAACCGTGATTTCCACCGTTCCGGCCAATGACGCCACGGGCGTTTCGTTGAACGGGAACATCACCGCCACGTTTAGCGAGGCGATGGATTCGTTGACGATCACTGCCGCCACAATGACTCTGCATCAAGGGACAACTCCGATTTCAGGCACCGTGACCTACAACGGCGTGACGGCGACCTTCAATCCGGCGAGCCTACTGACAGCGAGCACTGTTTATACGGCCACGATTACATCTGGTACAACTGGGGTCAAGGACCTCGCCGGCAATGCCATGGCCGATGACTACGTGTGGACCTTCACCACCGGTACAACCCTGGACGTCACGCCGCCTACCGTGATCTCCACCGTTCCGGCCAATGACGCCACGGACGTTTCGTTGAACGGGAACATCATCGCCAGGTTTAGCGAGGTGATGGATCCGTTGACGATCACTACCACCACAATGACTCTGCAGCAAGGGGCAACTTCGATTTCCGGCACCGTGACCTACATCGGCGTGACGGCGATTTTCAATCCGGCGAGTCAACTGACAGCGAGCACTGTCTATACGGCCACGATTACAACCGGGGTGAGCGACCTCGCCGGCAATGCCATGGCCGATGACTACGTGTGGACCTTCACCACCGGTACAATCTTGGACGTCACGCCGCCTTCCGTGGTTTCCACCGTTCCGACGAATGGTGCAACCGGCGTGTCACTCAACGGGAACATCACCGCCACGTTTAGCGAAACGATGGATCCGTTGACGATCACTACCGCCACAATGACTCTGCAGCAAGGGACAACTTTGGTTTCCGGCACGGTGACATATGCAGGTGTGACGGCAACCTTCAATCCGGCAAGCCAACTGATAGCGAGCACTGTCTACACGGCCACGATCACAACTGGGGTCGAGGACCTGGCCGGCAATGCCATGGCCGATGACTACGTGTGGACCTTCACCACCGGCACAACCGGGGACATTACTCCGCCGACCGTGATTTCCACCGTTCCGGCTGATGACGCCACGGATGTTTCGTTGAACGGGAACATCACCGCCACTTTTAGTGAGGCGATTGATCCGTTGACGATCACTATCGCCACAATGACTCTGCAGCAAGGGACAACTCCGGTTTCCGGCACCGTGACGTATGCAGGAGTGACAGCGACCTTCAATCCAGCAAGCCAACTGACAGCGAGCACTGTTTATACGGCCACGATTACAACTGGGGTCAAGGACCTCGCCGGCAATGCCATGGCCGATGATTACGTGTGGACCTTCACCACCGGCACAACCCCGGACATTACGCCGCCCACCGTGGTTTCCACCGTTCCGGTGAATGACGCCACTGGTGTATCGGTGAACGGGAACATCACCGCCACGTTTAGCGAGGCGTTGGATCCGTTGACGATCACTACCGCCACCATGACTCTTCAGCAAGGGATAACTTCGGTTTCGGGCACGGTGAGCTACATCGGCGTGACGGCGACCTTCAATCCGGCCAGCCCACTGACAGCTAGCACTGTTTATACGGCCACGATTACAACTGGGGTCAAGGACCTCGCCGGCAATGCCATGGCCGATGACTACGTGTGGACTTTCACCACCGGCACCACCGGGATTGCACCTGTAGACCTTGGAACAGCGGCCAGTTTCGGCGTTCTGGCCGGCTCCACAGTGACCAACACCGGTCCTACCATTGTCAATGGAGATCTCGGGGTGAGTCCGGGGACGGCGGTGACCGGATTTCCGCCGGGGGTGGTTAATGGGACGATATATGCGGGCGACGCCGTCGCCGCCCAGGCCAAACTCGACTTGACCGTCGCCTATCTTGATGCCGCCGGTCGGACAACTGCACCCATCACTGTGTCCGGAAATCTTGGTGGGCAAACCCTTGCTCCCGGTCTGTACAAATCCACCTCCTCGCTTGAGATTTCATCGGGGGATCTCACGCTCGATGCTCAGGGCGACGAGAATGCCGTATGGATCTTCCAGATCGCGTCAACTCTGACCACGATGGTCGGTCGCCAAGTTATACTGAGTGGCGGCGCACTGGCCGGGAATATCTATTGGCAGGTTGGCAGTTCAGCTACGCTTGGAACGAACTCGGTCTTCAAAGGCAACATACTGGCGGATCAGGCCATTACGCTTACGACCGGGGCAACGTTGGACGGCCGAGCGTTGACACAGATTGCTGCGGTTGCTTTGGATTCCAATATCATAACCGTGCCCGCTCCCTAAGTATTTGTTCAGTACGGAGCTGGATTTCGGTAGACGCCCCAAGAAGGTCAGCGAAAGCAAATCCTTCCGCTGGCCTTTGCCGGGCACGACAATTAACGCCACTAATCAATGAGGTTACCATGTTCCAACATCATATGGAACTCCGCAGATTTCTTTTCACTGCGTTGCTCTTGGTTTCTGTCCCCGTAGCGCTGAATGCACAAGGAATAGTTCGACCGCTGCCGACATGGTGGTTCGGTGTAGCCGGCGGTGCGAATTTCAATTGGTACAATGGAACGGCTCAAATCCTAAACGACAGCCTGACCACTTCGAATCCATTTCATAGGGGTTCTGGAGTGGGCCCCTATCTGGCGTTAGGTTTGGAGTATCGCCCAAGTCCCGTATGGGGCGGCATGCTGTACGTGGGATACGATGACCGGCACGGTGAGTGGGATGACATTGTCATGCCCTGCGGTCAACCCGGGTCTCTATCAACGACTCTCACTTATATCTCTATCGAACCGAGTCTGAGGATTGCTCCGTTCTCATCCCCTTTCTACCTTTTTCTCGGTCCGCGATTGGGCATAAATATGGCCAAGACGTTTACCTTTGACGTGGACTCTGTGTTTCACGCCGAAGACGAATGGAGTGACATGCGCTCAACGGTGATTTCCGGACAAGTTGGCATGGGTTATGATATTCCGCTCTCGTCCGAGCATGACCCAACACAAGTTGTGCTTTCGCCATTTGTCTCGTTCCACCCGTATTTCGGCCAAGATCCGCGCACCGTTGAGAATTGGGCAGTGACCACTCTGCGGGCGGGAGTGATACTCAAGGTGGGCCACGCCGCTGTGGCCGAGGCAGTCCGCGCGCCTGTGGCCGAACGGGACGTGGAGTTCTCGGTTCGAGCGCCAAAGGCCGTACCCGTCAAACGCAGGGTAAGGGAGACGTTCCCGCTTCGCAATTACGTGTTTTTCGAAGCAGGAGCGGCTGAGATTCCGAATCGCTATGTGGCGCTGACGAAAACCCAGGCGGCAAGCTTCAAGGAGGAGCAATTGCAGGAAGTTCAGCCGATAAGCATGACGGGTCGCTCACTTCGACAGATGACCGTGTATGATAACATCCTGAATATCATCGGTGATCGTATGAAAAGAAGTCCCGGGACGACCATTTCGTTGAGTGGAGCCTCAGAGAAGGGATCAGAGCACGGCAAGGCACGGGCGGAAACGATCAAGCGGTATCTCGTGGACGTATTTGGAATTGAGGGTTCGAGGATAACGACTGAAGGACGAGATAAACCGCGAATTCCATCAGAGCAGCCGGGTGGTACAAAAGAACTTGATCTTCTCCGGGCTGGAGATCGTCGGGTTGATATTGAGAGCAATTCGCCTGAGATGCTGATACAGGTTGGGGGAGGTCCCCACTACATGCTGAAGCCGGTGCAAGTCGTTGCGGTGGTAGAAGACCCTCTTGACAGCCATGTTCTTTTCAATGTGGTTGGAGCAAAGGAAGAGCTCACCACGTGGTCGTTGGAAATCACGGATGAACAAGGGAAGATTCAACGATTCGGGCCATATACACGAGAGCGTGAAACCATTCCGGGGAATACCATCCTCGGTGGTCGTTTCCAGGGCGACTACAAGGTCGTAATGGTGGGACAAACGAAGGGCGGCAAAGTCGTGAGGAAGGAAAGTTCGGTCCGCCTGGTACGCAGAGACGAACCGATAAAAGAGGCAGTGCGTTTCAGCATTCTGTTTGATTTCGACCAATCGAAGACTGTGGCTACCTACGAAAAGTTCCTCACCGACATGGTCACGCCGCTCATTCCAGATAACAGTACCGTTGTGATCCACGGTCATACGGATATCATAGGAGAGGAAGAGTATAACTACAACTTGTCCCACGAGCGAGCCCAGGATGCCCAGAGTATCATTGAACGGGCAGTATCGAAGAGCGGTAAGCGCGGGATCACATATGAAACGCTGTGGTTCGGCGAAGATCTCCAATATGCACCGTTTGACAACAACTTGCCGGAGGAACGATTCTACAATCGAAGCGTCATCATTGATATCGTTCCAGCACAGTAAGTCGTGTCCATGCGGACGATCACACTGGATTCTGGAGCGGATGACCGTGCACGAGCATACCATTGAAGCGGAGAAGTGATCTTCGATGCCAAGAGTTTCTGAAATCACCGAAGGGCAGCTCACCTGGGGAGGGGGCTGCCCTTATTTTTAACCTGTGTGGTCAGGACTTTCGTCCTGACCACCAGCTTTCAAGCGGCAGGAGGAAACTTTTGCCGCTATAGAAGATAGTTCAGAAATAGCTTGCTTTTGTCAGATTAGTTGTTATATTTTCGCGCGCTACTGTCATCTGACAGTGTCATTTGACAGTGCCATTTGAAAGGTCAATGTTGCGATACGGTCGCGAATCCATATTCAATGCAAGGAGTCCCATGACTAAGACTACATCCGCTGACAAGCCCACGCCGAAAAATACGGCGGGACAAATTGAGAGTTCTTCTGATTTTGATATGCCGCAGGAGGAGCCTGTCGGCCTACCAACTCCGCCCGATCCCAACACGCCCCGCGGTCAGATCTTCGCAGCGGCCGTCCAATTGTTTGCGAAATTCGGCTTCAAAGGCACGAGTACTCGAGCCATTGCCAAAGCCGCCGGTGCAAAGCAGGTCATGCTGAATTATTATTTCGGCAGCAAGGAACAGCTTTACGAAGCGGTGCTGAAGATTGAAGGTAGAACTATGCTGACGGTCATTTCCGGGGCGAATCCCGACCGCAAGTCGCCTGAGGAGATGCTGATTGACTCACCAATCCGGCTGATGACGGTGCTGCATGACAACCCGCAATGGGCGTCTTTGCTGCGACGCGAAATCGCGGATGGCGCGGTCCATCTCAGGTGCGCGCTGCGGGATGTTGCTGAACACGGGCCGCTCGGCGCGAATCTTCATATTCAACTTCATAATGCCTATCTGGAAGCCGTACGCACGGGCAAGGCCGTGAATCTACCGATTGAAGCGGTGCGCGAATGCCTGCTGGCCATCGGCTACAGCGCCATGTATCTGGCTCCCCTGATCTCCATGATCAATGAACGGGACTTCCACGATGAGACGGTGTGGGAAGAATGGAAGCTCACCTTAAGCACCATACTCAAGAGAGGATTGCTGATTCCTGAGCCGAACTAAAATTCATCCAGCTCTATAGACCATGTTTTTCCTCAGTGGCTTGCATTTGGGATAAAATCACCTGGCGGCAAATCTGGAGGAGGCATCCCAAACATGATATGCGAAACTGGCGCATAAAACCATGAAAAGATGGAAAGTGAAAACAAGCACAATTCAAATCCCCATCAAATTAATTTAGAGGAGTACACCATGGAAAAATCGCGCTACTTGTTCGCCATAATCGCGCTGCTGGCTTTGACGCAAATTCCTGCGAGCTCTTTTGCTCAACCACCGCAAGAACCAGTACCCCTTGGAGCGGCTGAAGATTTCGCGGTTCTTGCCGGTTCGTTAATTTCCAGCATTCCAACATCTGCCATTACCGGAAATGTCGGGTTGAGTCCGGCCTCTGGCAGCGGGATAACTGGATTAACCTCTCAGGAAGTAACCGGTATCATCTACACGGTTGATGCTTCAGGTCCTCCAGGGTCGGTGATGGACCCTGCACTATTGACTGCGGCCAAGGGAGATCTTACGATAGCGTACAACGACGCCGCAGGGCGAACACCGGAACCTACGGGTCCCTTTTTGAATCCCGGATCCGGTAATATAGGTGGGTTGACACTTGTCCCCGGTCTCTATAAGTTCACCAGCCAGGCTTCAATAACGGGGTCTGACGTCACGCTCACGGGCAATGAAACGGATGTCTGGATATTCCAGATAGCGTCCGATCTCAATGTGGGCAACGGGGTCCAAGTCATTCTCGCCGGCGGGGCTCAGGCAGCAAACATTTTTTGGCAGGTTGGCACTTCAGCGACTCTTGGGACGACCTGTGTCTTCAAGGGGACGATCCTGGCTGATCAGTCCATCTCGCTGAGTACCGGCGCAACAGTCGAGGGCAGATCGTTGGCGAGTATTGCTGCAGTCACATTGGACGCCAGTACGATCACGCTGCCGGAAACGGTGATTTCCGTCGTTGAGAATGGACTCACGATACCACAAGAATTCGCGCTCTCGCAGAACTATCCGAATCCGTTCAATCCGAGCACACGGATCGTGTTTGACCTGGCAGTGCCATCGCATGTCGACATCGCTGTCTTCGACCTGCGCGGAGGCAAGATGGCGACTCTCGTCAACCGTAACCTGAACGCCGGCAGTTTCACCGCCACTTGGCATGCGTCAAACTTCGCCAGCGGCGTATACTTCATCCGCATGGAGACCGAAGAGTTCAACGCCACTCGCAAATTAATGCTGATGAAATAGGGAGACGCCTGTGCCGATCCCACGGCGCCGTCGCCGGGAATAAATTTCAAGGGTAGCTCGCTTTGAGATAAATGAGGGGGCTGCCTATGATAAACCCGGCTGGACGAGCCAGCCGGGCCACCCGTCCAAAGATAGAAGGTTAAAATTTACATAATCATCATTCCCATCAAATTAATTTGGAGGAGTACACCATGGAAAAATCACGCTACTTGTTCGCCATAATCGCGCTGCTGGCTCTGATGCAAATCCCTGCGAGCGGACAGTACAAGGACCAGGGATTCACGATCGGCGTTACGGGCGGTGGCGCCATTGGACTGACCGAACCAGACGACTACCCCGTTCGGGCCATGGGGCGTTTGGATTTCGGCTTCCCCATCTTAGACCGTTTGCAGGGCGTTATCGGGGCCGGATCTGCGAGAATCGCAGGGGGAATTGACACCGAGGATGAATACTCCACGGATTTGATTCCAATTGATTTCCGTTTCCGTCTGGCAGTATTGGCGTCTAAAGCAGTGATACTCTACGGATACGGAGGCGCCGGCTGGGTGCATTACTCTGTGGAGACGGTTCCAGCCAACCGGGATCCATCCTTAGAAATTGGCGGCTGGACGGCCTTCATCCCCTATGGCGCAGGAATTCAATTTCGCGCAGGTGAACACTGGGCTCTCAGGCTGGACGGCGGCAGCAATGTTACTTTCAGTGACGCCCTAAATCCCGTCATGGAAGGGGATGCAGAACACAAGGATAGCTACGCGACGTTCGGCATCGGCCTTAGTTATGCAATAGGCAGCGGTAACAGGGATTCAGATAAGGACGGTCTCACCGATAAATTAGAAAAGCAGATTGGCACCGATCCCAAGAAGCCGGATACGGACGGCGATCGTCTCAACGATGGTGAAGAGTACAAGCAGTACAAAACCGATCCGCTGAAGGCGGACACGGACAACGACCGTCTGAAGGACGGCGATGAAGTGTTGGTGAACAAAACCAATCCACTGAAGGCGGACACCGACGACGACGGTTTGAAAGACGGTGACGAAGTGCTGACGAACAAAACCGATCCGATGAAGGCAGACACTGACGGCGACGCCCTCAAAGACGGCGACGAAGTGCTGACGTACAAAACGAATCCCATTAATGCGGATTCAGATGCGGATGGGTTGAAGGATGGTGAAGAGGTCAACTCTTACAAAACCAGCCCGCTGAAAGCGGACACCGACGCGGGGACCATTAGTGACGGCGTAGAGGTTGCTCGCGGCACGAACCCGTTGGACCCCAGCGATGACCTGCCCAAGAAAGAAGTGCTTAAAGTTGAAAAAGGCCAGGCGATCGTTCTGGAAGGGATTGTCTTCAAGACCGCCAGTTCCGAAATCCTGCCCGCCTCCCAAGATATTCTGATGAAAGCTTACAATACGCTGGAAGCCTATCCGGATATGGAGGTGGAAATCCAGGGTCATACGGACAATGTCGGCAAGCACGACTACAATGTGAAGCTCTCCCAGTCGCGTGCGGACGCGGTCAAGCAGTGGCTGGTGAACGCCGGCATATCGGGCAGCCGCATCACCACCCGGGCCTTCGCCTATGACAAACCCATAGCCACCAATGACACAGCCGAAGGTCGTCAGCAAAACCGACGCATCGAGTTCATGCGAGTCAAGTAACAACCCTAATCCGGGTTCATAGGCTGGGATTAGGCCAGAGCGCACTCGAAGAACGCCTAAAGATCAACCGTTTCCCTTCACATATCAGCTTCTCTCCGCCGGAGCTCTCTTCACCGGCGGAGAGAGGTCTTGTGGATCAAATCCCGCTGGCGACAACAGCTCGCCGTCGGGTAAAGAAAGGATGATTGCCATGTTATTCACTGTCGCTGTAATACTGCTTGTACTGTGGCTGCTGGGGCTGGTCTCTTCCTACACCATGGGCGGGTTCATTCACGTTCTATTGGTGATCGCCATCGTGGTCGTCCTCGTAAGAGTTATTAGTGGGCGAAAAGCCATGTAGCCATCCCGTTGATCCCGAGAAGTAGGTTGGATTAGTCTTTTCGGGCTACAGGATTGACCCTAAACCGACGGCACTGCAGTCGCCACAAAAGGAGACCATCAGCATGTCTGCTGTCTTAGAGGTAGCTTTGATTTCGGCATCCGCGGCTATTGTCGTGTTGGTAGCTTGTCTCGTGCCGGTGCTGTTCCTGGCCAGGCGCCAACTAAAGCAGTTAGCGCTTACTGCCGAGAATATGAAGATTAATTTGGAAAGTCTAATACTCGATAGCCGTGAGCTGGTCAGCAATGTGAGGATTCTCTCGGAGCGAGCCAATCTGCACTTGGATAACGTGGGCCGCATGGTGCACACCGTGCATCAGTGGACGGAACGAGCGGATCGGCTCGTGAACGAACTGGGCTCGGTGGTTGAACCTCGGGTGTTTTCATTGGTTCGCAACGTGAACCTGCTCCGATTGGGGGTAACCACATTTTTTCAGCGGTTATTACATCCAGATCAGGAAAACCAAACAGACCACCCAACCAGAAAGGAAATTGATCGTGTCTGACAATCATAATACCCATTCTTCTCCGGTGGGCGGTTATCTGACCGCGTTTGCCATCGGAGCGCTTGCCGGGGCGGTGACGGCCCTGCTGCTCGCGCCGCATTTGGGCAAGGAAACGCGGCAACTGATCGCCGCCAGAGGCCGAAAATTTAAAGGCGACGCGCAAGAAACTTTCGATCAAGCCAGGGACTTCATTGACAACACGAAAGCAAAAATTAGCGATGCCGTCGAAGCGGGTATGGAAGCTGTTAGTGAAGAACTAGCCAAACACCAGAAGAGTGCATAATAGCTCGGTCTCCCGCAGAATCGGCACCAAATTGGCCTCGCTCGACGCGTGGCCATATTGGCCTTATCGGAGGTATCAAGGCATGAAAACAGCTGCCATAATCATCCTTATCGTGGGTTTGCTGATGACCCTGTACACAGGCTTCGGTTTTGTGACAAAAGAGAAGGTGCTGGACATGGGTGATGTAGAAATGACAATGGATAAGCACCATACTGCAGCCTGGTCACCGTTGGTTGGGCTAGGAATCATGGTAGTCGGAGGGGCTCTTCTGGTAGTTGCGAAAAAGAAATAATTGAGTATTGCATTCACATGGTAAAAAGAGGTGAACTATGAAAGCAAAAATGAACATTATCATCGCGGTGGCACTCTGTCTTTCGACCGCGCTCTTGATGGGGTGCGGGGCCAGCAAAGCGGTGCAGGGCGGAGCCATCGGCGCAGCGGGTGGAGCCGTGATCGGCGGAGTTATCGGAAATCAATTTGGGAATACGGCCGCCGGAGCCATCATCGGAGCGGCCGTGGGCGGGACGACCGGGGCGATCATCGGCCATCATATGGACAAGCAGGCCGAAGAGATGAGACGGGATCTCGAGAACGCCAAAATCGAACGCGTCGGCGAGGGCATCAAAATCACCTTCGACTCCGGAATTCTCTTCGAGACAAATTCATCCGAGTTGCAGCCTGTGGCCAGGGGAAACATCGAGAGTTTGTCGAATATCCTCAATCGCTATCCGGACACCAACATTCTCATTGAAGGAGATACCGATAACACCGGCACTGAAGAATATAATCAGAGTCTGTCAGAGCGTCGCGCCCAAGCTGTTGCCAATTATCAAATGAGCCTGGGAGTCACCGGCTCAAGGATTTCGACTATAGGCCTCGGCGAGTTGAATCCTATCGCCTCAAACGATGCGGAAGCGGGTCGTCAGCAGAACCGGCGCGTTGAAATTGCCATTTTCGCCAACGACAGGATGAAGGCTGCCGCCGAAAACGGCGATCTTGACTAAGCTAAGCCCGTTGCCCCGTCCGTTAGTTGACGGATCGTGGAAAGGTTAATAAATCGTCTGGTCTTATCTCGAGAGGGGGCTTGGTTCCGCGAAGGGAAGACCTGACAGAACGGATCATGAATTTCTAAGAGGAGGTTAACATGGTAAAGACAGTCCTGAAGTTGGCCGTCTTGATCACGGCCATTTTGTCGGTAGCGGCGGCCGGATGGGCAGCCGGCCTTGGAATTGGCCTGAAGGGTGGCTTAAACATCGCCAATCTGACCGGCAGCGATCTACTGCAAGGAAACAACATCGCGGATGAGACGAAGAATTCGCGCCTGGGAGTTATTATTGGCGTCTTCGTCGCCTTCAACATCAGCGATATGCTGGCCATCCAGCCCGAGTTTCTCTACACGCAGAAGGGCGGCAAATATGAAGGCACCCTGGCACAGCAGGCCGGCGGAGCGTTCACATCCGAAATCAAGCTGGATTATCTGGAAATCCCCATTCTCCTGAAGGCTTCATTTCTGCCCAATGCCGCCGTGATTCAACCCAATCTGTATTTCGGTCCGGCCTTCGCCCTTAAGCTGAAAGCGGCGGCCGAGACCAGTCAAGGAGAGGGTGAAATCTATACTGACATCCCGGAGGGCAGTAACGTCAAGTCGAACGATTATGGCCTGGTGTTCGGCGGAGGTCTGGATTTCAATCTAAAGGGTCCGGAAATTGGGATCGAGGCGCGGTACACTCTGGGCCTCTCTGATTGGACGACGTATCAGCCGGTGGATATGAAGAACGGCACGTTCTCCATCCTGGCGAGCATCGGATTTTCACCCTGAGGTGAAGCGTCCGGAGTATTCCTCTTGCTGCGTTTGATCCTGTACGAAGCGCGAAACCTGACGCCTGGCCTGGAGATGAGGGAACAGTAAACAACAACCTAATAATACCCCAACATTTCAAATTCCTGGGAGGGCAATAAGATGAAAGTTAAATATCTGTTAACCGTAAGCCTTGCAGCGCTTTCAATTATCGCTTTAATCGGCTGTACCGATTCCGACTCAACGTCCTCAGGGCCGACAGGAACCGGTGAGATCAGAATGTACCTGGTGGATTCTCCATCTGAATACAATGCCGTGAATATTGTGGTCACGCGCGTTGAGGTGCATATGGCGGATGCGGATTCCAATAGCGGATGGTGGGTTGTCAATGACAGCACCGCGACGTATGACCTTCTGATCCTGGCAAATGGCGCCAATGCCATACTGGGCGACACCTCGCTTCCGGCTGGCCACTACACTCAAATCCGCCTTTATATCGGCGACGGAAGCAATGTCGTGGTGGATGGGGTCACCTATCCCTTGACCATTCCGAGCGGTCAGCAAAGCGGATTAAAGCTGAATCACCAATTTGAAATCGAACCGAATACCCTGTACGAACTGACGCTGGATTTCGATGCCGAAAGTTCAATTCAACAGACCGGAAATGGAGAGTACATGCTCAACCCGGTCATTCGAGTCATAGCAAATATCGTTTCCGGGACGATTTCCGGTATAATTGACCCAGCTTCGGCTCGTCCATTAATTTGGACGGTTGCCGGATTAGATACCTGCAACACCTATGCGGATACCTCGTCCGGATATTTCATGTTGATGGCGTTGCCTGTAGGCATTTATGCCGTGCATATCGAACCGACCGACACCACCTATCAGGATACGACGATCAGCGGCGTTCAAGTCATGGCCGAACAAGATACGGATTTGGGGACAATAGTGCTGATTCCGGGCTAGTTGTAGCAATAATGGAAAACTTCTCAGCAGACCTGGGCGGCTTCACTGTAACAAAGTTGCTTAAGCGGATACCGCACCGGCCAATACGTCGTCACGGTGTCCCGCAACCAGTTAATTCTTTGTTAACTTCACGAAAGGAGCAATTATGTCAGTAAGAACAGTTCTGAGACTTACAGTCACAATGATCGTGCTTGTTCTGGCGGGAAACGCGATGGGACAAGACAATCTACAAAAGTATTTCAACGACGCCGCCGTCAAAGTGAAGGCGACAGCCAACCCGGAGCAGAAGCGCGAAATCCTCAACAATTCACTTCAAACCATGTCCACGGCATTGGACCGGGTCGAAAGTTCAGCGCTGATTTCGAAAGACGATCGCGCCGGCATTGATCGCTTCAAAGCAAGCCTCCAAGAGAAACAAGATGAGCTAATGGGTAGGAATGGCTACGAGCGCGTGCCCGATGCGCAACTCAATGCCTTCTCTAATTACGTCGTGCAGGATATGGAGCAGGCCGAAAGGATGGTAACCATCAGCCTTGTCGCGCTACTCTTGATTATAATTATTGTGATCCTCATCGCGTAGGCTGTTCCAAGAGCGGACCTTCCCGGCTTTCGGCATGCAAAGTTCGCATAACCGATCTTTGAGCAGAGCCACGTCTGCGAACTTGATGCTGTTGAGAGGAGTATTCTGCGTCGCGCTCGCGTCGTTTCTGTTTTCGTGCAGTTCCATCCCCTCTATTCATCGTGAAACTCCGCTCGGGGAAGATGGTGCGCCGCCACCGCGCTACTCCATTGTATGCATCATCCACGGTGATGGTGGTTACCTCTATCATGATCCCGAGGGCCACGCATATCGCGCGGATGAGAAGATTCTCGCAAAAGCGAAAACGGTCGCAGAACGGAATCCGCAAGCAGAAGTGCTGATCTTTCATGAAAGACGCAGGAGGCGCTTCTTGCTCTTTTTCCCTCGCCGTGACGGAGAATTCTATTACTACCGGCACGGACGGCTCCTCGCCCAAGAATCTTACTGGCGCGACCAGGGTCAGTCACGCTTCGATCCTGAAGTGGAACTCTATCATCGCTTCCACACGGAAGAGCGATCTCAGTCGGTAAGGTTTTTTCTCTACTTCGGTCACGAAATTCCAGAATTCGGCGGCGCCGGCTATGATGCATCATACCCGGATCGGACCTTCACCGTAAATGACCTCGCCGACGGTTTGAAAAGCATTACACCTGATTCCACAAAGTTCGATCTCTTGGTGCTCTCCACGTGTTACAACGGCACGCCTCACACCATCTCCACACTTGCTCCGCATGCCCGATACGTCATCGCTTCTCCCGAAAATCTCCACCTCTCTTACTTCGATCTCCAGCCATTTGAGCGCTTGGATATAGGTCTGCAAGACGGAGATCTGTTAGTATTCGCGAGGCAGTTCGCTCGCCAGGCCTTCGACCGGTTGACAGAAGATGTCCAGACGGCGGTCACGGTTGCCGTGTATGAGGTGGACCGCTTGCAGGAATTCTTGCAGTCCGTCGAGAGTGTCTACGATTCTGCGTTGACCACCTTGAAGGAAGAACCACCGACGTCCCTGGAGCATTGCGATTGCGCTGAAGACTCTGCCTACGCGCTGCCGGGGATGAGCGCGGGGGTAGAAATATTCTACCGCCCGCCGCTCTTCGGACACTCGAAGCACAAACAGAGCCATTCCGGGTGGGAATGCTGGAGAAGAGTGCAACGTACTGCAAATTAAAAACCCCTTGGAACCTAACCAAGAAGTAGATAGGTTGTCTGCTGAACGCCCCTTCCCTTAAGGAGTAAATCATGTGGAAAGAATTTAAGGAGTTTGCCCTGCGGGGCAACGTCATGGACATGGCTGTCGGCATCATCATCGGCGCGGCCTTCGGCACCATCGTGAACTCGATTGTCTCTGACGTCATCATGCCGCCCATCGGCCTGCTGCTGGGCAACGTGGACTTTTCCAACCTCTTTGCCGTCTTAAAATCCGGCGCGGTGCCCGGCCCCTATGCCTCTCTGGCTCAGGCCAAAGCGGCGGGAGCCGTCACCATCAATTACGGCGCCTTTCTCAATACCATCATCAGTTTCCTGATTGTGGCTTTTGCCGTCTTCCTGATGATCAAAGGGATGAACCAGTTGAAGCGCAAGCAAGAGGCTCCGCCCGCCGCGCCCACCACCAAGGAGTGTCCCTACTGCTTATCGGTTGTGCCCATCAAGGCGACGCGCTGCGCGCACTGCACCTCGGAATTGCGCACGGCTTAATGAACGTCTGGAAAATGTCCACGTCTGTGAGGAGAAAATGAAGAAAATAGATTTCGTCCTGATTCTCACTTCAATATGCGTGACGGGAGCCGTCCGCGCCGCCGATTCCACCGCCGCGCCGGGCGCCTGGAAAAAGCTCCTCGAGGCCGGATTGGCCGTCACCCAGGCCTCCTACTCCGACAACTGGACCGGAGGTGAAGTGGGTTCGCTGATCTGGGCCGCCAATCTGCACGGCGCCGCCGAAAAGCAGTTGAATCCCAAGATGCGCACCGAGAACGATCTTAAACTGCAATTCGGCCAGACTCACAGCCAATCTCAGGAGACCAAGAACTGGGCTTCGCCGGTCAAATCCAGCGATAAGATCCGATTTGACACCATTCTCAAATTCACCCTTCAACTTTGGGTGGATCCCTATGTCGCCGGCACCTTCGAGTCGCAATTTCTGGATGCCTCCGACACCTTGAAAAATCGCTATGTCAACCCCATTGATCTGACCGAAAGCGCCGGTATTGCGCGTACTCTCTATGAGACTCCCTCGGGCAAAGCCACCACGCGCCTAGGATTGGGACTTCGACAAAAAATCAGAACCTACACGGATGATCCGGTAACGGGCAGCGAGACCACCGAGTATTTGAAAGATGGCGGACTGGAATGGGTTACGGATTGGCAGGCGAAATTGAGCCAGACGCTGACCTATACTTCGAAATTGACTCTTTTCGAGGCGCTCTTCTCTTCTCAGGAGGATGAATTGGAGGCGGCTGGCAAAAAGGATTATTGGCGCACCGTAGATGCCAATTGGGATAATATCCTGACCGCCAATGTCACGAAAATCGTCCAGGTTAGCCTGGCGTGGCAGTTGCTCTACGATAAGGAGGTGGATCTGGGAGGAAGATTCAAGGAAACCCTCGCGCTGGGAGTCAACTGGCGAATCTAACTACCCGATGCCATAATATGAAGGGCGGGCTGTTGGCCCGCCCTTCTTGTCTGCCTTTTATATGGCACCGACCAAGGGTCAATCTCAATCCGCTATCCGGAAAGCGCAAAATCTCCATTCATATATTCGTCCACCCAGATCTTTAAAATCGTAAGACGAAATATTTGCGAACAGGGGGACAAATTATAGAATCCCCGGCGGCGCAGAAGTCGCCGTCTCATGCGTCTCCAGGTGTTGGGTTGCTTGGCTTCATGTCCGTCGAGCGAGCCGGATGTCAGAAAGGCCCGGTCGAGAAATCGCTCCAATTCTCGTCGGTCGAGAATGGCATCAAAACCGTTCTCCTTTTCCAGCAGAATCGCTCGAAGGTACTCTTGCAGCGCCGAATCATGTCCCAACCGCTGATCCCAATCTATCAGGCTGGAGTGCTTGGCAAAACCGATGGCCTCGAATTCAGGGAATAACCCTTTCACGGTCGCTTTGAACAGAGCCTTTCCCAGCCTGAGTTTCTCGGGCAAAAGGCTGACAAAATCGAGGATTTCATTGTCCAGAAAGGGGTTGCGCAAATCCAGCTCAATCTGCTTGAGCTGCGACAGGGGATTCAAATAACCGCATAGCCTCAGAGTATAATAAAGGTGATCTTTGCGATCGTGCAACTCCGCATAAGGGCAGGAGCTGATGATCTGATGAAGTTGCTGTCTCTCAAGAGTCTCTAAATCCCGGCGAACTTTTGGATCCAGATAGGCATAGCTATCCATCAGTTTAGCCAGCTCGTGGATCTCCAGGGAGTGCAGCATATCGGCATTTCGCCTGACGTCCTCCTTCCAGCCGAAACATTCATCCCCACGCAACAGAACTTCCACGCCCAGGGCTTCCCGGATTCGTTTGAATATCGTCAACGATTCCGGATAATTCCCCACGGCGTCCGTCCGGCCTTCGTCCAGCCTCACAAAGGAGCGGAAATGTTCCGGCAGAGCCAGTCCATTCAGCTTGAAAAACTCGTGCTTCGTCCCGATTCGACCCGATAGCTGTTTTGCAATTAACGCGTCGCTTTCAGGCTTGTTCTCCTCCTCACCCCAGGTAATCGTCTGTAGTGGCCGGTCGGGCCAGAGGCGCTTCATAATGCCGGCAATCGCCCGCGAATCGTACCCCCCGCTGAGGAGGACTCCCAGTCGGTCGCCGTCTCGAGATCGTCTTGCAATGGAGCACCTTAGGAGACGCGCCAGTTCCTCCGTATAGGCTACTTCGTCTCCGACTCTCCTGTGCGAGGCCAGCGTGAAATCCCAGTATTGATGAACTTTGATGTTTTTCGACTCCAGCGTGAGCATTTGCCCGGGCCCCAACTGCGCGACGTCATCCCAGAGGACGCGCCCCTGGAGATGATATCCACTGGCGAGAAAACCGGCCAACGCCGAACGGCTAATCTTGGGTTTCCAATTGGGAATGCAGCGGAACGGCTTCAGTCGCGATGAAAATGCGAAATAGTCGGCCGTCTTCAGATAGAAGATGGGCTGCGATGCGGAGCGGTCGCAAATGAGCCGCAAGCGCTGAGCGGCGGGTTCAATCAGCAGGAGGGCGTAGGATCCGTTCAGCCGGACAAACAGCTCTTCCCCTTCGGATACATAGGCGTCCAGAACCGCTTGCGCCTGGTTATTTGCGAGTAAATCCTCGTTATAAAGTTCTCCGTTCAGGAAGAGCATCCATCGGCCATTTGCCGATCGGGCCGGCTGGGAGCTGCCTTGCATGCCGGCTCGGCATAATCGCGCCACGCACAGCTTATGGTCGGCGCTTTCATAACGGTCGCAATACAGCGGCCGGCCCAGTGAGAATTCGCTGAGCAGGCAGTCGAAAAGGCCCCCTTTGGAATTTCCGGGGGAGAGCTGCACGATGCCCAACAATCCCCTCATCGTCTTCGGCTCCCTCCGGATTCCAGCGGAAATTCGCCCTTCATAAATTCATCCGCCCAGATCTTGACAATCATCAACCGGAATATTTCCAGGCTGGCTTCCAGTTCAAAACGATCCAGACGCCGCCGCCAGCGTCGCTGGGCCCGCTGCCCCAGCGATCTGCGGTTGGTCTTTTTCGGTTTGAAGGCCTGCTCCAGGAATTCAACAAGGCGGGGCCGATCCATCAAGGAGTCAAAACCATTCTTCCTTTCCAGAAGAATTTCTTGGACAAAACTCTGCAATGCCCGGTCTTTGCGCAGCCGCGCATCCCAATCAATCAGGCTGATGACGCTCGACGCTCCCAGGTGTCGGAATTCAGGCATTTTCTGCTGCACGGTGGCCACATAGAGGTTTTTCCAGGTGCGATAACGCGCCGGCAAACGGCTTACGAAATCCATCAAATCGTTGTCCAGATAAGGATTGCGCTCCTGGATCACGCGCTGTTTGAGTTGCGTCAGCGGGCTCTGGTAGCCCGGCCACCGTTGAGCTATAAATAAATGATCCTTGCGATCTATCGGATCGTCGTAGGGGAGCTCTCGGTACAGGCGCTGCATCTGCTGACACCCCAAATCGGCCAGTACGCGCCGGATTTCCGGTCTCAGACAGGAGTAGCTATAGGGCAGCGTGGTCAGGTCCGGAATGAATCCGGTGAACCAGGCTTGCCGGTCCCGAGTCACCTTGCTGCGCGCGCCAAACAGCTCGTTCCCGCGGATGAGAATCTGCACTCCCAGCTCGTCGCGGATACGCTTGAAGATGTGCAGCGATTCCGGATAGTTCCCGGCCGCATCCACCCTCCCTTCGGTTTCGCGCACAAATTCTCGAAAGTGTGTGGGCAAAGCCGCCGCCCTTAAGGTATAGAAAATATGCTTGGTCCCATAATGCCGCGCCGTGCGCTCGGCCACTACTGCATCGCTGTCCGCTAAGAATTGATCCTCCCCCCAGGTCACGGTGCGGATGTCGCGTTCCGGATAGAGCCTCCTCATGCAACCCAGAATAGAGCGCGAATCGTAGCCGCCGCTGAGGGTCACCGCAGCCGGCAGGTTGTCTTTCGTTTGCCGCTCCACCGCTCGGAGCATCAATTGATAAAGATCTTCTTGCAGATCGCGCGAATCTCTTTCATCCCGCTTCTCGGCATAGAAAAACTGCCAATAAAAATCCATCCGCACCTGAGAACCGCTCACTGTCAAAACCTGCCCGGGCCGCAGAATCTCGATATCGCCGATGAGGGATTTCCCTTCGAGGATGGAACCGCTGGAAAGGAAATTGGATAAGGCCGTGGGATTGATCTTCGGGGGAGAATTGTCCAGACTCAACAACGGCTGGATTTCCGGTGAAAAGGCGAGCAGATTACCTCTTCTGAGATAGAAAATCGGCACCGAGGCCGTTCGATCCGTCACCAACTGCAGCCGGTGTTTTTCAGGCTCAATCAGAGCCAGGGCGAAGAATCCGTTTAAGCGGGAAAAGAGCGCCTCGCCTTCCCGCAAATAGGCCTGGAGAACGGAACCGGGCTGATCCGTTAAGTCCAGGTCCTCATTGAAAAGTTCGCCATCAAGGAAGAGCAGGAAGCGGCCATCCGCAGATGCCACTGGCTGCAAGCGCGGATTCGGAAAACTCCGGTGCAGATGCGAGATGCACAGATCCCGATTCGGCGAGAGATAAGGCTCAACGAAATAGCCCCTCTCCCGATAGGCTGCTTCCCAGCCGGTCCGGTATTCGATTTCCGGCAGAGGCGCGCCGTCAATTTGTATGAAACCTAGAAATCCTGCCATGACCGTTTTGCCAATGACGGTGCTCGCAGACGAAAATTAATCAGGATCTTCGGAATTCGCAAGTCGAAACTCGATTTAGTTGGGAAACTCGATCCGGCACGTTTCCGTCATCATTCGTTCGACTGTTCGCCTGGAAAGCGCCTTTCCTAACCTCAGGGGGCGGGGTAGGCGATTAATAAAATTCACGATGTCGTTGTCCAGATGCGGATTTCGCACGGCCATGGCGTGGATTTCTCTGCAACACCGGATATGTGGTTGTCTGGAGGAATTAGCGTAACTTTCCAGATCGAGATATGCAGGACATACGCAAGAAAAGGAGCGACCGTTGCCGGTCGCTCCTGGCCTTCTCAGGGGCGCTGGTCATTTCACCAACAATAGCTTCGTTGTGGCCTTCATTGAGCCTGCCTCGAGCCTGACGAGATAGACTCCGGAGGGCACATCCGAGGCTTCCCACGTCGCCTGGTGCTGGCCGGCATCGCGCCAACCGTTCACCAGCGTGCTGACTTTCTGCCCAGTGGCAGCGAAAATCTCCACTTTCACTTGACCAGCTTCCCGAAGCGCGAACTCGAGTGTGGTCGTCGGATTGAAGGGATTCGGCGACGCGCTGAGGCTGATGCTCTCCGGTATTGGGGCAATGCTCGGGGTGCAAGGATCGTCTTCCCAACAGCTATAGGCGAACTCTTTCACGGCCGGGCTTAGGCCATCTCCGGTGGTGCTCTTCATGAAGTACAGGTAATCATCGTCGTAAACCTGATAGGTTTCGTAGTCGCCTACCCAGAGATAGAGGTAGTAGTAACCGGAAGCCCAGGAGGCGGGGATGTCCATCCACAGGTTGCGGACAATGCTGCCGCCGGGATCTAAGGTGAGATTCGACCGGTTGATCAGCGGACCGGTCCAGGTGCCGTTGGGATTCTTCAACTTTGTCCAGGCGTCGAAGATAACCGTCGTGAGGTTTGAATTGCTGATGGTGAGGCTATACCGCAGCCGGCCTCCCGACGCGGGGAAGCTGACGCTTCCGGTATTGTTGATATCGCAGGTCGGTGCGGCCACTGTCGTCGCAACCTGCATGTAGCGGCGCACCAGGGCATCGTAGCTGCCGATCACCAGATCCGCATCGCCGTCGTTGTCCCAATCAATGGGAGTCGGACGGCAGGTCCCCGCCATGGCCATCTGCTGGGCGCCGGTCATCAGATACACGCCATCGGCTAACTGCGGATTGGCATTGGTGCCGTTATTCTCATAGAAGAACACCTTGCCATAAATTTCGCCGCTAACCAGGTCCTTGATGCCGTCGCCGTTGTAATCGGTCACACTGGGCGCCGAACGATAGCCGACGTCAAGCTGAGCGCCCGAAGCCAACAGCACATACTGATCCGTGCTGAACACTGGATTCGTCGCTGTGCCAGTGTTGATGTAGAGGTGAATGAGGCCGTCGCTTTCGCCCACCATCAGGTCAACCAACCCATCGCCGTTCCAATCGTCTGTCCAGGGTACAGAGTAGTCCCCCACGTCCAGATTCGCTCCTCTCACCTGCACCAGGCCCACATAGGTAAGCTGCGGGTTGCCGACGGAGCCGATATTGCGATAGTGGCGCACCTGGCCATTATACTCGCCGACCAAGAGATCCTTCAGACCATCGCCATTCCAATCCACGATCCGTGGAGCGGCCGTGGTGCATCAGCCATAGGTTACCGAGATGTTCACGCCGTCCGCCTGCAGAACCGTATGATTGGCGAGGACCGGTGGCGCGCCGGCTCCCGCCGTGTTCTGGTAGTAGAAGATGTTGCCGCTGTAGAAGACTCCCAGCAGCATGTCCTGGTCGCCGTCGTCATCCCAATCGCCGAACGTGGGAATGTCATAGTAGTTGTTTTCGACGATCATCCCCTCCGGGCAGGACATCATAAAGGGATAATCGAAGTTCGGCGCTTGAGCATACGCCGCCAGCGCCATCAAGATACCAACCGAGATACAGAGTAACTTGCGAGTCATGCTTCCTCCTTTGGGTTTGTTTTGGGTTGTTGGAGCTTACTTCAAGAAGAGTAGTTTCTGTATCATGATCTTCTTTTCAGTTGCCAATTTCGCGAGGTAGATCCCTGATGGCAAGCCGGTCGTATCCCAGATCCATTGATGGATCCCCGCATCCCGGTGGCCGCGCCCCAACAGAGCCTTGCGTCCATCGTCATCCCAATCCCCGACGCAGGGAATGGCGAAATCATTGGAAGGGACGATATAGCCGCCGGAAATGGGGATCAGGTAAGGATAATCGAAGTTCGGCGCCTGGGCCATGGCTGGCCCGGCCAGCCAGAGAAAGGTAAAGATGATTTGCAGCTTGCGGATCATCCTGCATCACATCCAACATGAAATCAGGTTAAGGCAGCGCGATTTCCTTCTCTTCAACTAAGCTGGAGAGCGACTGCAGAATGAAATCCTTGGCGTTGAGGATCTCTAACAGAACAGGCTCCCCGTTTTCTGCAAAGTGGATGATGATTGATCCTTCCTCCTCAGCGTAGGCTATGGGCTTATCTGAGAATTCATAAAGCAGACAATCAACATCCTTGCTATAGCGGATTTTTCTCATAGCGCGATTTCTTTCCAGGATAAACGGTTATGACGAAGAAATTCTCGGCATTTTCTTCATAGACGATGCGCAAAACCAACTCGCGGTTGAAGCCCTTCTGCGCAACGTTTCTCCCCTTATGTCCCTTTTCAACCAAATCTGGAGTCGCCAGTGCCGGTTCAATAAACTCCAGCGAGAATGACAGCCCGTGCACCTCGAGAATTTTCAGTTTAAGAAGACAGTGAGGGCTGAAAGTAATCTTCTTGGTCATAGGCGAAAATTCGAATGCATCAGGGCATCGGCAACGGATAGCATCATAAATTGCGGGAACGTGTGAGGATCGAACTCACCGCGGACTTTATTAGAGCCCGCCATCGGGTTTGAAGCCCGTGGGCAACGCCAGTCACCATCCGCTCCCAGTTAGGACTGCTCTAAAGATCTACGGAAATCCTTCCGGTTTCACCCTTGACGACTTCTCCAATGATTCTCGCCTCAGTTACACCCTCCCGATGCAGCTCGCCCAACAATCCCTTCGCATCCTCCGACTGAGCCGAGAGAATCAGCCCGCCCGAGGTCTGCGCATCGAAAATCAGCGTGGCTTGCTCGGCGGAAATCTTCGAGCTCAAGTCCACGAAGGGCTCCAGGAATTTCTGATTGCTCTTGGTTCCTCCCGGAATGGTCTCGCCGGAGGCAAATTGAAAGGCCTCCTCGAGAATCGGTATCTGTGAGTAGTGCAGCCTGGCGCTGACACTCGATGCCTTCATCATCTCGTAGAGATGCCCCAGCAAACCGAATCCCGTCACGTCCGTGCAGGCGTGCACGCGGTAGCGCTGCATGATCTGGGACGGCTTCTTGTTCAAGGTCGCCATGATCTGGCCGATCTTGACGGCCAGCTCGCTGCTGGCCTTGCCGTACTTGATGGCGGTCGAGATCACGCCCATTCCTAACGGCTTGGTTAAGATCAGCTTGTCGCCCGCCCTTGCCGCCGCGTTCGTGTAGATCTTCTTCGGATGGATCACACCGGTTACCGAGAGCCCGAACTTCAGTTCGCGGTCTATGCAAGTGTGTCCTCCAGCCACAACCGCGCCCGCCTCGATAACTTTGTCCTGCCCGCCGCGCAGGATTTCGGTCAACACCCAGAGCGGAAATACTCCCTTGGGCCAGCCGACCACATTCAGAACGGTCAGAGGCGTCCCGCCCATGGCGTAAACGTCCGACAGTGAATTCGCCGCCGCCACCTGACCGAATGTGTAGGGGTCGTCCAGCACCGGCGTGAAAAAGTCCACCGTTTGGATCAGCGCCAAGTCGTCGGATATTTGGAACACGCCCGCGTCATCGGCGGTATTAATGCCAACCAGGAGGCGTGGATCGTTAGGGGGTGGTAGGTCCCTTAGGACCTCGCCCAGCTCCGCCAGGCCCAACTTGGACGCTCAGCCGGCGCAAGCGACGGTCGCCGTCAGTCGAACGATTTCTTCCCTGCTCAAACTCATGAATTGTGGATTCCCAATTGTCTTTCTATTAGGTTGCAAAGGCTATCTTTTATCTCCGCGTGGCGCGGAATTGGTGCACTTCGCCCCGTGTGCATATTGGCATAAATATCGTGCCTTTTCCCGCGACGCTTGAGAAAGCATCCCGCTCGAATCAAGTATTGAATGAATTCTCTGCGCTTCAATCCTGAATAACCAATCTCTTTGAATGTGTTTTCCTTGAAAGCCGGGGACTATCCTGGACCATGAGCTGGTATGCATCGCGAATGTTCTCCTCCAAGTGGCCTAAGGTCTCTCCTTGGCTGAAGACTCCCGGAACTTCAAGCAGACGACCCACATACCAGCCGTCATCCAACCAGTATTCAAGCGTAAAGCTGCGCCGCATTTCGCACCCCCTTAGACCATACCGCCATAATATACAAATTTTGAAGTCCAATTGCAAGAACTTCCCAACAAAGATCAATTTTTGTCTTCCCTCTCCAAAATTCGGCGATTTTCCCGTTGCGAAAGAAGAAAACGCCGCGTATTTTATAAGCCTAACATTTTCAATGAATAAGCTCGATACTTTCAGATTGGGAATAAAGCGATACCCATGAGTGATCTAAATCAGCGAGCCATTAATACTCTGAGGTTTTTGGCCGTGGATGCCGTCGAGAGGGCAAAATCCGGCCATCCGGGCCTGCCGTTGGGCGCCGCTCCCATGGCCTATGTCCTCTGGCGTCAGTTTCTGAAATTCAATCCTCAGAATGCCGGATGGTTCGATCGCGACCGCTTCATCCTCTCGGCCGGACACGGCAGCGCGCTGCTCTACGGTCTGTTGCATCTCTTCGGATTCAAACTGCCTTTGGACGAGATCAAGCGGTTTCGCCAGTGGGAGAGTCTGACGCCCGGTCATCCCGAATTCGGCCTGACGCCCGGCGTCGAAGTCACCACCGGCCCTCTGGGCCAGGGTTTCGCCATGGGCGTGGGCATGGCCCTGGCGGAACAGTATTTGGCAAACCTCTTTAACCGTCCCGATTTTTCCATTGTCAATCACCGCATGTTCGCGATCGTCTCAGATGGAGACATGATGGAAGGCGTCTCCTCCGAAGCGGCCTCCCTCGCAGGTCATCTGAAACTGAGCAAATTGATCTATCTCTACGATGACAACGGCATCACCATTGATGGCAGCACTTCTCTCGCCTTCAGCGAAGATGTCGGCCGACGCTTTGGCGCCTATGGTTGGCAGGTGCAACAGGTGCAGGATGGGAATGATCTGAAAGCTATTTCTCGCGCGATTCAAAGTGCCATCTCCGAAATCGAGAAGCCTTCCCTGATCATCGTCCGAACGCATATCGGCTTTGGCAGCCCGAAGCAGGATAGCGCGGCGGCGCACGGAGAGCCGCTGGGCGTGGAAGCGGTGAAGGCTACGAAGGGCAACTTCGATTGGCCGCTGGAACCGGAGTTTTTTGTTCCCGATGAGGTCGCGCAGCACTGTCACCAGTCCGCCGAGCGAGGGGCGCATTCTGAAAAAGGCTGGAACGACTTGCTTCATCGCTACCGCGATGCCTTTCCTGATTTGGCCGCGCCATTGGAAAAGGTAATGCGAGGAGAGCTGCCCCCGGATTGGGACAAAGACCTGCCGGCCTTCAAATCCGGAGACAAACCAATAGCCACTCGCTCTGCGTCGGGCAAAGTGCTGAATGCTCTGGCGATAAAGCTGCCCCATCTCCTCGGCGGCTCCGCCGATTTGGCGCCTTCGAACAAAACGCTGATCGAAGGTCTCGGAGACTTTAGTGCCGCAAATCGCGCCGGCCGAAATCTGCGCTTCGGCGTTCGCGAGCACGCTATGATGGCGGCGCTGAATGGTATGGCGCGCCATGGAGGCATAATTCCCTACGGAGCCACTTTTCTTGTCTTTTCCGATTACATGCGTCCGGCCATCCGCCTGGCCTGCCTGATGCAGAATCATGTCATCCTGGTCTTCACTCACGATAGCATCGCCCTTGGCGAAGACGGGCCTACCCATCAGCCGGTCGAACACTTGGCCGGCCTGCGCGCCATTCCCGGCATGACCGTCATTCGTCCCGCCGATGCCAACGAAACCGTCGCCGCCTGGCGGTTGGCCGTCGAACGCCGCCGCCCGGTGGCGCTGATCCTGACGCGGCAAGATCTCCCCGTGCTTGATGTGCCGGTGAAACAGAGCAGTCTCGGTTTGTCCAAAGGAGCTTATATTGCCGTCGAGGCGGAGAGCGGAAAACCTGATATTATTCTTATCGCTTCAGGCTCGGAAGTCCACCTGCTCGTCGCGGCTCGGGAAGAGCTCAGGCAAAAAGGGATTCGCGCGCGAGTGGTCTCCATGCCCTCCTGGGAGCTCCTCGCCGAGCAGCCGCTTTCATATCGGCAGAAAGTCTTGCCCCCGGATCTGCCCAAACTGGCCGTTGAAGCCGCCAGCCTCATCGGTTGGCGCGAATATGTAGGCGATAATGGCGATATCCTGGGGCTGACCCGCTTCGGCGCCTCCGCGCCCGGGAAAGTGGTTTATGAGCAGTTGGGATTTAATGTTGACAATGTGATGGGGAGATGTCTGAAGCTGTTGGAAAGAAGATAAGCGGGCGGTGAGATCCTTTATATGGCGGGATTTTCGGTTCTGATCGTCACATCACTCGGTCTACAATCAAGGCCGCGAAGAGCACCACGAGATATACCATCGAATAAATGAACACACCTCTCGCCTTCTCGAGTGAATCCGCTTTCCCCGCCTCTCTAATCTGTCTGAGAAATATGATTCCTGATATTGAGGCTATTGCCAAATATCTGATTCCGGCTCCGACGAATCCCAAAGCCAGACTTGCCACCAACGTCATCGCTCCGCCGAGCCAGGTCAACCGCCAAAATCTCTGTCGGCTCACCATATTGGGCAGCATGGGATACCCGGCCTTTTTGAAATCCTCCTGATGGCAGTATGCCAACGCCCAAAAGTGCGGCGGCGTCCAACAAAAGACCACCAGGAACATCAGCAGAGTCACGCCTGAAAGAGGTGATCCTGTTGCCGCCCAGGAGATCACCGGTCCCATACTCCCGGCGATGCCTCCAATTACGATGCTAAAGGGTGTGTTCGGTTTGAGATAGAGAGTGTAGAATAGGCTGTAAAATGATATGGTTGCGACAGCGAGGATCGCCGATAGAGGATTGAAGAAATATGCGAAGAGCGCCGTCGCCACGATTCCCAGTATCAGCGCGAAAACCAGCGCTTCTGCCGGCGCGATACTACCTCGCGGCAATGGCCGCGAGAATCGCGTCCGCTCCATGCGGGCGTCAACATGGCGTTCGATGTACTGGTTTAGGGCCTTGGCCGAGCCAGCGGAGAGCGCTAAAGCGAACAACGCCAGTGCAAATCGTTCCGGTCGCAGGAGGAGACTGCCATCATAAACCAGAGCCGCGGCCCCGGTGAGGACCACCAGGAGCTGAATTGTCGGTTTGGTCAGATCCAGGTAGGCTTTGGCGCGTCTCAGGGCCATCGCCGGCAGTCTCTTGCTGAGCGCATCGGACGAGACTTGCATCTCAGCAACAGAAGAGGGGCACAACGGATATTGTGCCCCTGTCAAAGTTTCAGGAGGAATCACCGAATCCGCGCCATCTTTTCAATCTTCTCCACCTGAGTCTCCCCGTTGCGGGCGATCACCTTATAGAGATAGGCCCCGTTGGAAATCGGATCCCCTTGCGCGTCTCGACCATCCCACTCCAAGATGTTGTAGCCCGCCTCCGCGTTCCTCTGCAATACTTGGATCAACTTCCCCGATACCGTATAGATCTTAATGGTTACCTCTGCCGGCACCGTCAAATCGAAGGTGAACGCCGTCTGATTCGCAAAGGGATTGGGATAGTTTAGGAGCTTGCCCACAAATTCGAGTTCTCCGCTGCTGATTTTAAATCTCACCGAATCCTCCGTCGGCCCCTGATCGAAGGAATCCGCTGCGCTGACGACCAACCGCCACTCTCCGCTAGCCAGAGAATCCACAAAGGCAACCAGGACGTGCTGCCCGGATGAATCCGGCGGATTGAAGCTCAGCGTGATTTCCGGGGCGACGGAATCCTGAGGCATGTGATAGGTCGTATCCAGCAGATCGCCTTCGCCGGAAAGCTGGGTGAGGTGCAATTGAATGGAATAGATGGCCACCCCCGTTGAATCATAAATATCGCCGTAAATCTTCGCCGGATTATCCACGAAATCGCCATTTTCGAAGTTGCCTCCCGTCAAGCTGTCTCCCACGCTGATGCTGATCACCGGGGGCGTATTATCCAAGGTATCTTGTGGATCGGGATCAATGAACGCGAAGAGCGATCCGGGATCGCCCAGGAGAACGAAGTTCGTGACCACGTCAGCGCTATTGCCATGCTCGGCGTAGTACGTCCATTTTGCTTGAGTGGTCGCTCCGCCAATCGTCGGGACGTCATCGGCATAAAGCGCCTGAAAGAGTTCGTCGTTGATGTATTTGTTTTCATTCAAATAGCCAATACCGCAGTTGGACCAATACGCTATCGCTCCTCCTTCCGGCTCCAGAATCATGGTCTCCCCGAAACCTCGCGTGTTGGAGAATATCCCCGTGAAACAAGAGTAGCTCCCCACGAAGGGCAGCTCCAATCCGTTATCTAATTCGGCAATTTGGGGCAGATCCAGCGTTTCCCAAATCTGATTCCCCGCATGGCCCATATAATTAACATAAGCCGCGCCCTGATTCCAGTAGCCGATGAGGTCTTCGCTGGTCCCGTAATATTGTTCGTAGCCGACCGAAGGCAGTGCGTAAATCCGAGGAGGCTCATACCAGTCTGGGAAATAATCTTCCAGGAGAGTGGTATCTACCCAACTATCGAATACGGGGGCGTCTATGGTCAAGCTGGCAGCGCCATTGCTGAAAATAATCCGCGAGCGCCAATATCCTGGCGGAGCCTCTGCATACGCTAGGCTCTTCTGCACTAACTGATCTATCTCCGCTTCATTGTTTACCGGAAGGCGGCCGACAAAATAATCCGGCAGCGGATCGGCCCCGGACACCGCCACCTGCCAGTTGTCCGAAGAGGTCTCCCCCCATTTCCAGGTCCAATAATGGTGCGTGGGCACAAAATCCTGGTAAGGCAAGGGATCCAAATTCTTATAGTCCCACGAAGCGTCTCCTACGAACAGAGCGAAAGCTGGAGGAGGATCCTGGTAATTAAAAAAAGCGTACTGCAGGAAATCAAAAATGCTTTGTGGATCCTTCATCCCAAAATTGAATTCATCGTGAATATCCCCGACCTTCGCCCGTGCCACTCGCATTCCCCGTCCGATATAGTGATTCATCAGCGGTTCGAGCGCATCATAAAAGTCCTCATGAGTGATCATGATATAATCTGCGCCGTTCGCCGGATTTTTCCATTCGCTGGGCAGCTCCGCCTCGATCTGGGGCGTCATCCAGCCGCTCTGCCCGGCCAGGTAATAGTTGGTCGTATCGGTCGAAAAATCTCTGAATTTAAGCGTGTCCGAGCCCCGATAAAAATCCGTCAATCGGCTCCCCGTTGTCAGGTCCCAAAGTTCCAGGCTATCGCTCTGCAGGCCCGTCAAGGTATAGAGGATGTATTGCGGCGCTTTATCTTGAGGCTTCTGAAATAAGAGCGTGTCATTCAGGGCGCGGTAGCTTCGCCAGTAATCCACTTCAATCCGGTCCAAATAAAAGGCATTTGCATAAACCTCGGGAACGTCCGGCGCTTCGAGAATAACCTGATTGAAAGCTTCGATGGAAGTGGCCGGAATTTGGACGCTCACCACCGTGTCGTTTTGCATATCGAAAGTCACGTCGAAGATCGGATCGCTGCTGGTGCTGTTCCAGTAACCATAAGCGCGATGATCGGGGCTGATCAGTTCATCATAGGTGTAGCCGCGCAGCGCCATGGTAAGATCGTAATGGCTATAGGCCGGCCCCGCGGGAGGCGCCACATGCTCAGGCAAATTCAAGAGCGCTGAATACTCGGGATTAATGTTGCTGTCGAGTCGAAGCCACATCCAGTGATCCACCGCATCCGTCTCCGGGGCAAAACCGAATTTATCATACATCGTGTCCAGCTCGGTCCTGGTGCTGGCCATGAATTGCACTGCCGGCAGCGCCGATCCCACGGGTGATACAGACCGGATTCCCAGGCGCAATCCCGCCGCGCCGTCCCAGTCCAGCCAATAGACATTTTGTGAGGTGTAGAGGTTGTTGTAAGTATATGTCCCGCGAGGCGCGCCGCCGAAAAATAGAATGTAGTCGTCCTGATCGAATTCCCCGTCGAGTTCTTCTTGTCCTGCTACCCAGATGGGGATCTGCACAATCGTATCCTGCGCACCCTGCTCCAATTTGATGCTGAGCTTGAGCGTTTGCGGGGCAATCTGCAGAGGATCAATACCGGCGGCCATCAGGTCATCGTAGGTAATTCTGTAAATGCCATCGCGATCCACCAGGACCTTGTACTGGCCGTACGCTTGGGCAATTTGGGGCGGCGGTCCGCCGGATTTCTCCTGCCATCCTCTCGCCTGACCGTAATTTATTAGGGTGGTTTTCGCCAGAGCGTCGCCATGAGGATCCGAAATGAAGCGCCCTTGACGCCCTCCCCGAAAAGAAATGCGAATTCGCATCTTATCCGCCATGCTGATTTGCCCACGATGTCCCAAATAGCGGACAGGATAAATCCGCAGCGGCACGATGTAATAGGTTCTCTGCCAGACCGGCTCGCCCAATGCCGCCCATTCCTGAGGAAAGAGGGCGGACGAAGCATAGATCGCGGCATCAGGCGAGAAAACCTCGCTGGAATTCTTCCCCAGCGGATCAAACTGCAGCGTGGGAGCGGGGAGAGGGGGATGATCGAGGGTTGCGGTGTGGGATTCCAAGACTTCCACGGCGAGCGCGGCTTGCGATCCGGGCGGCAAGGCAACAAATAGACCACTCTGCGGCAGCGCAGGCTGGCCTTCTTCTATATTATTAGGCCAGCCCTGGATCGAAATTTCGGAGAAATCAAACTCACCGCGCCGCACGGAATTCACGGCCACTGATGGAAGATTCAGCTCGATTACTGCGCCGGACCTGTCGCAAGAAAGTAGTTGCACCCCGGGTGGCGTGTGCTGCCGGACAGATGCCGAAATCTGTTGCCTCGGGAGGCAGGGAACGCCCGCCCCAAAAATCAGAATGACTGCCCATCTTGCGATGGAACTGTAGATTTTTCTCATACTTAGCGGCAGTTTCTCAGTGCCAAGACAAAAAGACCACTATCCAGTTATACCGGATAGTGGTCTCCAAGTTTCCTCTGACACGCGTTTCTGGAATCCGCGGCTATTTCAGGTACATCATCTTGCCGCTGGCGGTCTGGTCGCCCACCGCCAGCCGGTAGACGTACATGCCGCTGGGCAAGCCGCTGGCATCCCAAGTCACCTGGTGATTGCCGGCATCGAGCGCGCCGTTCACCAACGTGCCGACCAGACGGCCGCTCATGTCGTAGACCTTTAAGCTGGTCTGCGCTGAGGCCGCTACGCTGAAGCGGATGGTCGTCGCCGGATTGAACGGATTCGGATAGTTCTGCGCCAAGCGGAAATCACCTATTAGCGTGACCGAAACGACGTTGTCGGTGTGTACCGTCGGATAGCCGTAAATGGTCACGTCCACCAACCGGTAATAATAAGTGTGACCGGTCTGAACATTGCCATCCACATAGCTATATTCGGTCGTGCCCACGCCGCCCCGGGCCGGAACCTGGACGATCTCCTCGAAAGCGCCCTGCTCGGTGTTGCTGCGCTCAATCACGAAGCTGTGATTGTCAATCTCAGATCCGGTGCTCCAGGACAGCATCACCTGGCCGTCCACGGCCTCGCCGGTAAAACCGATTAAGGAAATCGGCTCTGGGCCGCAGGTGTAGGAGCAGGTAACGACGCAGGTAGAAGCGCAGGTTAACTGGGAACAAGTGTTGGCGCAGGTTGACGCGCAGGTCGCCACGCAGGTTGAATTACACGTCGTCTGGTTGCAGGTGTTCGTGCACGTCAACAAGCAGGTGGATACGCAAGTGAGCCCGCAGGTGGTCTGGTTACATGTTGGGCCACACGTGACTTCGCACGTGACCAGGTTACTTCCGCCGCCCCCCTTGCCGTCAATGCCGCGGGGTTCTTCCTTGCCCGAAATCTGCTCGGTCGTGCTGGTCAAGGACGCAGCATAGAGTGGTGAGTTGCTGTCGCTCATGACCTTGCCGGACGGCAGGAAATAAAATCCGACCAGCAAAGCCAGTGCGAAGGCACTCAGGGCAAAAAATCTTAGAGTTCTTAGCATAAGCCACTCCTCCCGTAAGCGGCCAATTCGTTATTTATTTCTTTTTTTGTCTTATAGACACCTTTAACGCACCCAAAATTTAATACATAGATGACCCCAATACAAGCTTTTTTTTGCTTTTTTTTGTCTTTTTTAAGGCCATCCTGTTTAATTTTATAACAACCTCCAGAGTCAAGTGGCGGCAAGGATTACCGATTCTGGTTAGCCAACGCCTCCGAGGCAATCATAATTTCAAACTTTCCAACTTAATCGGGATTGAGATATATCACAGCATGATTTATGGTTGATTATCTGATGTTATATATATAACAACCTTCATGGATCAAGGTTGATGGTTAGGCCTTCCAAGGCCAAGAGAATATCCAGGTTATTCGAGGCAAAATAGCGTCGCTTGTAGGCTTGAGCTTCTTCTGCCAGCTCATAAAGCATCTGATCCGAATAATCGGGGGAATGATGAAACAGCGCCAGCTTCTTGGCGCCGGCGCGCGCCGCCAAATTGACGGCCAGTATGCCCGAGGCATGCCCCCAGTCGCGATGGGTTAAGGCCTCCCGAAACGAATATTGAGCGTCAAGAATTAATAGATCAGCGCCCTGAAAGAACTGACAATAATCATCCAACTGGCTGGAAGTCAAACCGCTGTAATCGCCGTCTGCGGCATAAACCATGGCTCGATCGCCGGCTTCCAAACGATAGCCGTAAGCGCCCCCGGGATGGGGCAGCGTCTGCGCCTTGATAATCGTCCGCGATGGGAAGCGATTCTCCCGATGCAATTCGAGTGCTCCTCCCCCGGGAAAAGTGTGATAACTGACCTTGGCTCCCAGGGCGCTCACCGGCACGGGAAAGAATTCCTCGCGCTGCTGCTGAGAAAGCCGCTGCGCGATGTCGGCGAACCCCGAGCGTATTTCAATGTGATTGCCCGGCACATACAGCGGAGCAAAATAAGGCAAGCCTTGAATGTGATCCCAGTGCGTGTGTGATAGAAAAATCTTGACCTCTCCTGCTCCCATCCCGCAGGCTCCGGCCATCATCCGATGCCCCAGCAGCCGAATTCCGCTGCCGGCATCGAAGATCAGCGTCTGACCATGCAGGTTCACCTCCACGCAAGACGTGTTGCCGCCCACCAAATGTTGCATCGGCGGCGGCAGCTCATCTAACAAACGGTCCTCATCATCCGGGGCAGGAATCCCCTTCTGGCGCAATTCTCGAATCAGCGTCTTCTGAAGATGCCGCATGTCCAGTGGCGTCAATGGACAGGGCAGCGATCCCCTGACTCCCCAAAACGTGATCTTCATTCCGATAACCTTCCCCCGCAATTTCTTCGAAATCCCGCTTTCAAGTCTGACCGTAAATTTAGCACGTTACTCATGAAAAGTCAAGCAAAATATAGGTCACCCGCTGCTCCAAAAAGGCGATGCAGAGCACATTGAGGCATTTTGGCATCGCGACGCACGGCGGCGCGGCTAAGGCGACATATCTTTGCGCCAAAGTTGACTGTTCGCCAGGCTTGGCGGCGGATTGCCGCATGAAATTAAGGTAATTGTGACAAAGTTGTCAGAGGATTTGGAAAAGAATCTAACCGCAAGGGGCGCAAAGGTGGCGCAGAGAACGCAGACAAGACAAGGTGCGGGCCTTGTGCCCGCCCGTTTTGTTTTCCTCCGCTTGAGCTTTTCTCGCTTGACTTTGGGCCTTTAGTGTGCTATATTATTCTAAGAGCCGGTTGCCGTGTCTGAAACGCTAGGTCGCCGCCATGCCGAATCTTCTCGCCTTCATCCTCCTCACCACCATCGCCGGGTTGCATGATCCGTTTGCGCCGGCTATGAACAATCCCGCACCCCAAGCCGCCAATGAATACGACCAATCCCTCTTGCTCAACAAAAAATGGAACCTGGTGTCGTGGCATATCGTGCCGGTGGATGACTATGGGCCAACATTGCAAATGTTCGAAATCCTTCCCGGCCCGCCGACGTGGTTGACCAACAACAACGGTCAGGTGTTCACATGGGAGGATGCTGAACACTACTACCCCGGCAACCCCCAAAGCTCTGAAGATTGGGTATGGTACCTGGACTACGCCTATCACATTAGTATAGACGCCGCTGTGCCCTGGTCGTTTGCGAATCGGCCGCGTTTTGCGCTGAACGCCGTTAACGACTTCAATCCCAGCGATGCTTGGGACAGCAACAGGCTGGATCCCAATAGCCTGGCGACCGAGTGGTTCTTCATGGGCTATGCGGCTCCGGGTTACTGCAAACTGGCCAGCGTCAGTATGATTGGTCCGCAGCCGCCGTCCGGCGATCCGGATTATTTCGAATATGAGGGCCCCTTCCACTGGCTGATCTGGTTCGATGACAGTGGCGGAGGGCAGTGGTATCCGCGTTGGGATTTGAAGGTAGTGCGTGACGATGAGGGGCGCTTCTACATTCAGGATCCGGACCCCGTGCGACACGATGATCCGCCCATAGATCAGATCGGGACTCTGATCCCGGGCAAAGGCTACTTTCTGGGATTTAACGCGGATGAGTACGAGACCTACGACTTCGAGGGCTGGGGCGAATGGCCACAGTGGCGCGACCTTGACTATGTGCCTCCCGAGGCGCCGAGCAACCAGCGGGGAATTGCCTCGACCGGCGGCCATTTCCAATATAACAATTACACTCAGTGGGCCTATCCGGTCATCATTGACACGGTGGATCTGGAGCAATGCCCGCTGGCTCCGGGCGATGAGATCGGCGTCTTCGACGGCGAAATGTGCGTGGGGGCGGCGGCCTACCCGGATAGCTTTCCGCTGGTCATCACCTGCTGGGAGGACGACATTGCGACGCCCTCGGAGCTGGATGGCTACCTCTGGAACAACCCCATGACCTTCATCTGGTATGACGCCTCGGCCAACGCCGAAGTCGAATTTCAACTGCCTCCGGGAACACAGGCGGCTGAAAATGACGCCATCGCGCCCGAACATTCGGGCTTCGGTCGGGGTTTCTTCGCCAAGCGCAGTTTCACGAATGGGATCAGTGGAGTCAATCAATTGCCGCAGGAGTATAAGCTGAAACAGAACTTCCCCAATCCCTTCAACGCCGAAACTGTGATTCCGCTGGAATTGCCGCAGAGATCAAAGGTCAAACTGGAGATTTTTGACGTCCAAGGACGGCGCTTGGGATTGCCGTTTGAGCACATCTATGAGGCCGGCTGGCCCAAGATCCGCTGGAATGCGGCAAAGCTCCCCTCGGGGATTTACTTCTACCGCATCACGGCGGAAGGTCTGGAACGCGGCGGCAAATTTGTAGATGCGGGGAAGATGCTGGTGCTAAAATAGTTCCCAGTTGCGTGTTCCAAGATGCGAGAAATGTAGGGCGGGGGTGATTCCCCCGCCCAATCCCAAAACAAAGGACAAAGCCACTAAATATCTGCCCATAATTCTGCTTCTGCCCGCCTTGCTCTGCGCTCAGGAATTCCAATTCCGGCAGGAATATGATACTATTCCAGTAGAAATTAATGGCTGGCATCCCTATCAGCCATGGATGGGAGGCCTATCTAAGTCAAATCCCGATTTTGCAGACTTGGACTCCGATGGAGACCTCGATATACTCATCGGCTCGGACTATCCCATAATTTACTTCGCGAACATGGGCAATATGAATTCTCCTGCTTTCGCCTGCTCCCTGGCAGCTCTTGGAAACCTGATGACCATCGGCGGCAGTGCACCGGTTCTATGCGATATTGACAATGATGAAGATCTTGACCTTTTCGCCACCAGCGATGAAAGAGTATGGTTTTGGGAAAACATCGGGACGCCACAAGCTCCGCAATTTCAGTTTATAACCGATTCATTGGAACAAATTACCTGGTGGGCAATCAATCTTGACTTTGTGGATATTGATGATGATGGCGATTTTGACTTATTTACCGGCGGGGGTGGTCCTATCACCTTTTATAGAAATATTGGAACATCGGAACTATTTAATTTTGTCTTAGAGACGATGTCATTTGCTGGAATAAATGTCGGAGCTCATGCGGATCCTTGTTTCGTGGATATTGACGCCGACGGCGATCTGGATCTTTTTATCGGCAATGAAATCGGCAGGATTTATTTTTATCGTAACGATGGCACGGCGCAGCAACACAATTTTACCTTTATTACCAATTACTACGACAGCATTGACGTGGATTGGTATGCCTCGCCGGAATTCGCCGACATTGATGGGGACGCGGATTATGATCTGTTTGTGGGCCGAGAGCAGATGTCCACCACTACCAGTCCCGGCGATATATTCTTTTATGAGAACGTGGGTACGCCGCAGGTGGCACAGTGGAATTTGGTGACCCAAAACTACATTTCCTTGGATGTCGGATATATCGCCTATTCCACAACAGTTGATATTGATGCCGATTCTGATCGCGACCTTTTTATACAGCATACTGGACAACAATTAAGCTGCTATGAGAATACTGGCACTCAGGATTCCGCATCTTTTTCATGGGTAACGGATGCCTATCAGGATATTTCCGTGACAGATGCGTCCCCTGAATTTGGTGACCTGGATGGCGACGGCGATCCTGATCTGCTTATGGGGGAGGCCGCCATTCCAGGGCCACCGAGCATTTATCTATTCCAGAATCGAGGCACTCCGCAAATTGCCTCGTATTCGCTATACACAAATAATCTAATTCCAGGAGTTTTCACTCAAATGACGGTGCGCTGCGCCATTGCATTGGCGGATATTGATGCGGACAGCGATCTTGATCTTTTTTCCTGCAGCCATGACCGCCAATATTATTATTTTCAGAATAGCGGTTCCCCCAGTTCGCCGATATTCAATCAGATCAGCAATAATTGGCAAGACATTTACGGCCCCAGCACCCCGAATAATCCACTGCTGTCAGCCTTTTATGATATTGACGAGGACGGTGACTTAGATCTATTCTTGGCATGTTGGAACGAAATGCATCAAATGTGGTTTCTGCGCAATGTCGGCACTGCCCAAAATGCCCAGCTGGTATTGGAAACCCAGACATTTCTCGGTGATTCCGGAAGTGTCTACTTTAATGAATTCGATGTCTTTGATATTGATAATGATGGCGATGGAGACTTTTTAATCTCCACAACCTTCGGTGGCATGGTCTTCTATCGCAACATCACCGGCGAGGTCTCGGCTCCGCCGCCGGTAGAGCGCCACCCCCAGGCCGGGCTGCAAATCTCACTGGGGCCTAATCCAGCTAATCCGCTCACGGTCATCAGTTGCCAGTTGCCCGTGGCCAGCAACATCTCTCTGGAAGTCTTCGATATATCCGGCCGCAAGTTAGTGGAGCTGGCGTCGGGCTTTCACCTGCCGGGGGAATATCGCTATGTGTGGGATGCGTCCAGCCGCGCGGCGGGAATGTACCTTATTCGGCTCTGGGCGGGGGAGTCTGTGGGGGTGGAAAAAATAGTGCTGCTCAAATGAGATATTTCTGTAGGGGTTTGATTCATCAAACCCCCACGCAAGGCCAGGCGGCCAGGAGGCTGCCTGTTTGTTTTCTGAACCGCACATTTCGTAGTCGGCGTCGTCGAGCCAAGCCCCCCTTTGGGGCCTGACGCCGACGGTGCGGGCCTTGGCCGGATGGCCCGCCGAACATGGACTGAGGGGATTAGTGGGTCATATTAATAATATACACAAAATATCTAATATATGCAACAATTATTTTTCTTTTTTCGCATCCCCCCAATTTTTCCCCCGCCCCCCCATCTGCCGCGGCGGATCGAGTTCTTGCCTTTTTCAACTTCTCGCCCTTGCCTGCCGTCGGTTTGGCGAGATGCGTCGGATCGCGCGGCGAGGATGTACTTTGTCCGGCTCAGGACGGGGGAGGGAAAGCTTATCGAGAAAATAGTGATGCTCGAATAATTCCACGTCAAATGCCACACGTCAAACGGCAAATGTCAAATGTGAAAGGCGGCCAGGAGGCCGCCTATGTTTATGCATTTTAAATCTTGCATTTTATGGCGAAGCCGCCCCTTCGGGACATTCTCAGTCAATACCCTTTCGCCGCTCCTTCGATGCGAGAATCGGTGCCGCCGTAGAGAATGCCCGTCTCCAGGTCAATCAGAATCGCCTCCGCCGCGCCCCAATTTCCTCCCGGCGCCACCTCGTGCCCCTTGATGACCAAATTTTGAATCACGTCCGCCGGGATGCCGTCTTCCAGGTAGAGCTTATCCGGCTTCCACTGGTGGTGGATTCGCGGCGCGTCCACCGCCGCCTGAATGTCCATGTTGTGTTCGATCACATTCAAGATGGCCTGCAAAACGGTGGTGATAATGCGCGGCCCGCCGGGGGAGCCCAGAATCATAAACGGCCGGCCTTGGTAGAATAAGAACGTCGGCGTCATCGAGGAGAGCGGCCGTTTGCGCGGAGCGATGGAGTTGGCCTCGTCGCCCACCAATCCGAAGAAGTTCTCCACTCCCGGCGCCGCCGAAAAATCGTCCATCTCGTTGTTCAGCAAGATCCCCGTCCCCGGCGCCACCAGCCCTGATCCAAATCCCGTGTTGATCGTCGCCGTCATCGCCACCATGTTGCCCCAGCGGTCAATCACCGACAGGTGCGTGGTGTGCTGGCCCCGGCTCGGCCCATCGCCCGGCAGATAGGGCGTCGGATTGCCCGGCCCCTGAATCTTCGATGCCCGAAAGCGCGAAATAGAGTGGCTGAGGCTGTCCGCATAGGCCTTGGCGAGCAATCCCGCCACGGGAATATCATGAAATCCGGGATCACCCATGTACACGGAGCGGTCGGCGAAAGCTCGCTTCATCGCCTCGGCCATGAGGTGAATCGTCTCGGACGAATTGTGCCCGAGGTATCCCAGATCGTAGCGCTCGAGGATATTCAGCATCTGAATCAGATGCACTCCACCCGATGACGGCGGCGGCATCGAATAGACGGTAAATCCCCGGTAGGATCCCAGCACCGGCCGGCGAATCTTGGGTCGGTAAGCAGCCAAATCTTCCGCCGTAATAATCCCGGAATCGGCCTGCATCGCCGCCACCATCAGGCGGGCGATTTCGCCGCGGTAGAAGGCGTCCTCGCCCTCCTCAGCCAATAAGCGATACGTCTGCGCCAGATCGCGCTGTATCAGCCGTTCGCCCAGTTCCAAGGGTGTGCTGTCCGGATGAAAGAAGATGTCAAAAGTCGAAGAGAATCGCTTCAGCTTGTCTTTCTGATTCTCCAGAACACGAAGGTACGTCTGTGACAGTTCAAATCCGGAATCCGCCAGGATAATCGCCGGTCCGATCACTTGCCCCAGGGTCATGCTGCCATAGCGATCCAGCAGGAGCGCCAATGCCGCTACGTGCCCGGGCACCGCGGCGGACAAGATCCCCGCCGTGGAGAGATCCCCCCGCACCTGGCCGGTGGCTTTGTCCACGTACATGTCGCGCCGAGCCGCTGCCGGAGCCTCCTCGCGACCATCCACCGCAATCGTCTCCCAGCGGTTAGCCAGATGCAGCAGGGTAAAGCTCCCGCCCCCGATGCCCGATGAATATCCCTCCACCACTCCCAGCGCAAATGCCGTCGCCACCGCCGCGTCCACCGCGTTTCCGCCGGCCTTCAAAATGTCCAAACCCACCTGCGATGCCAGGGGATGAGCCGAAACCACCATCCCGTTGCGCGCCCAGACCGGCTTGGGAGCCGCCGACCAGCTCTGGGTCGCGGCGCTTAAAAGCGCGGCTAAAAGAACAAAAACAAAGCAGCCCCTAAAGCGTAGGCTGCGCCGCGAAATTCCCCAATTGTTCATCTTTTTCTTGAATCCTGCGAATATCAAACCTTGCTCTAATATACGCAAGTCTCATCCGAAACGCAAGCCGCAGCGCAGGTTTTTGGAGTGGTGAGGATGAGCGGCTCGCCGCTCTCCGCCCACCCCTAAAGGAGTGGGCTACGCGAGAACTAGCCCCCTGAAGGGGGCAAAGCAATCAGGCGGCTTTCTGTCCGCCTGCCAATTTGCATTTTGCATTTGAGGATAATGACCTTCCCCTCCGCAACCGCCCCTCCCGCCTCCAGCTGCAGGAGATAAACGCCCGATGGCAGGCGAGGGCGAGAAATTGACGAAAACAAGAACTCGACATGGCTGCCTCCGGGGCGAGAACTCGGCGCTCAATCGGGGGGAGAAGTTGGCAGGGTGGCGAGAAGTTGACAGGCCAGAATACAGGAGCCGCGGAGGATCCGCCGGGGCGGATGGAGCACCCGGGCCTCGCCCACCCCTAAAGGAGTGGGCTACGTCTAACTAGCCCGCTGAAGCGGGCAAAACTGTCTGAGCGGTGGATTACGCGAATTTCTTTATTGTCTGAACCGCAGATTCACGCGGATTTAACAGATTACGCAGATTAAAAACAAATAAAGGCGGGTTTCACCGCCTTTCAATTTTGATATTTGCTATTTGATGTCATTTGAGAAGTACTACCTTTTCAAATAGATTCTCCTCCCCTGCCCTGAGCAGTATAAAGTACATCCCCGCCGCGCGATTTCCCGCATCCCACACATACCGATATTCCCCCGGCAGGTGAAAGCCCGACGCCAGCTCCGCGACTCTCCTCCCGAGCAAGTCATAGACATCCAGAGACATATTGCTCGCAACTCGCAACTCGAAACTCGCAACTGTTAAGGGATTGGCCGGATTGGGCGTCAGGCTTAAACGCAATGCGGAATTGGGGAGATAATCGAAGACCGGCAACGCGCTGCCCTGGGGGGTGACATTGCGGTAGAGGTAAAGACCGGTGTCATTATCACCTACTAACAGGTCGTAATCCCGATCCCCGTCAAAATCCGCCAGAGAAGGCGATTCGAGGTACTGCACATTTTGAAAAAGAAAGTTCGCGGTGTCCAGGATCATATAGGGCGATTGAGGCGTCCCCTGATTACGATAGAAATAGAGGTTGTCCTCTTCCGGGCTGCCCATCAGCAGGTCCAGGTCGCCATCTACGTCCATGTCGGCAAAGGTAAAATAGTACTGCCTATTATCGGGGTAGGGAAATTGGTGAATGCCCTGCCATTGCGAGCCCATCAGTACTAAATTGGGCGTGGTGGGGCTGCCGGTATTTTGGTAAAAGTAGAAGTGGTTTAAGCCGTCTTGGATGAACAAGTCAAGGTCACCGTCAGCGTCAATGTCGGCCAGGACGGGTACTATAATGGCGTGGAAATTCGGGTTGGTGATGTAGTTGGGGTTGGACAAGACGAAATTGGGCGCAGTGGGGCTGCCCTGATTGGTGTACAGCCGGATGCTGGGCGGTCCCGGGATAGCCCCTTGGCCGCAGAGCAGATCATAGTCCCCATCGCCGTCGATGTCGCCGAAGGTCGGCGTGATATTCATGTTAACGGTAATGTTCTGAAAGTTGTCTTGCTGCAAGATAAAGCTCGGCTCGGAGTTAGTACTGATGTTTTCAAAATAATAGATGCTGTTGTAGGAAGGTAGAAACATCTCCAAATCCTCGTCAGCATCAATGTCAATGAGTTGGGCAGTGACTGCATTCGAGTACACCAAATCAATGGTCAAGTAATTCTAAGTTTTGAACTCAAACCGGGCTCGCCGGGGCGTTCCGATGTTTTCATAGAAGCGCATGTCGCCGTTGTATTCCACCCCCACGAAGAGATCGTAATCTCCATCATTATCAATATCGGCAAATTCTGGTGCAGCCTTATCGCCCACGTCTATATTGGCGTAGAATCCGCTGACCAAGGTGAAACGGCAGTTTCGCGGTGTGCCGATATTCCGGTAGAAGTAGATTTGGCCTAGGTCATCGCCAATAAATAAATCCATCGTTCCGTTGCCGTCAATGTCGCAGAAGGTCGGGTCCGCTTGAGTGCCAACGTCAACGCCCAGCCAGTGATCGTCTTCTAAGTAAAAAGCGAAACTATCGGGTGTGCCGACATTGCGGTAGAACTGCAGATGACCCTGGTATTCACCGCAAATCAGGTCTCCATCGCCGTCATCATCAATGTCGCATAAGGTGACATGCGTGCCGAAGACCGGGTCGCCTGAGGTATCGAATACGGTATCCGGCGAAGTGAGAAAATTGGACAGTGCTGGGGTGCCTTGGTTAAGAAGAATGGTCACATAGCCACTACCGATAAGAACGTCAAAATCGTCATCGCCGTCCAGATCGAAGAAATCCGGGTTAGTCCGCCCACCTCCACCAACAATGTCCACCGATCGCATGGAGTCGCTTAGGTGCGGCTCTGGAGAAAAATCAGGATCGAGAGCAGTGCCGGTATTTCGAAAGAACGGCACCGAATTGATATACTGTCCTAAAAACAGGTCCAGATCTCCATCGTCGTCAATATCGCAAAAATCCGGGGCCGTCTCGGTGAACCCTCCCACCCAGGGGCAAAACAGATCCCAGCCGTTCATCTGGACGCGGACGGAGTCGTATTCGGGTTGAAAAACGAATTCTTGGGCATAGAGGAGGGCCGGGGCGGCGAGCAAAAAGAGGAGGATGCGTTTCATGATGACCTCCAATTTGGGTCTATATCATCACCTCGGGGGTGGCATGCCCCTGGTCCGCCTCAGGCGGAACGGGGCATGTCAAGCATCATGCTTCGTCCCTTCGGGACAGAAGCATGCCACCCCATAAGCGTGCGACGGATTCAGGTCAAAATACACCAATTGTAATATAAGGAATAATGCCGTCAAGGTCAAGGGGATTCGTTTTTTTTCGCAAAGGCCGGCCCCAATCCTCCCAGCCTTGAAAGGCTGGGCTATTATCTATCGCCCTGACGGGCTGAAGTATCACTTGCTGCGGATCCACTTTTCAGGGAGGAGTAGCATTTGCGTCCGTTAGGACGCAGAGAAAATAGCCCAGCGTTTTAACGCTGGGCCAAAAGAGAAGGGCGCATCCACTGCGGCGGAGGGTTATTGCGGCAACAAAAAGGGCGCACGCAGTGCGCCCCTACAACGCTGACATGCCGGAGGAGATCCTACTTCTGTATATCCAGCAGCGTCTCCCACTGATCGGCGTGATCTTCTTCTTCCGCCAGAATCTCTTCGAAGAGGCGGCGGGTGGTGGAATCATCGCCGCACATCTTGATGAAACGCTTATACATGGCGATGGCGGTGTATTCGGCGCTCAGATTATCCTTCAGCATCTTCTTCAGATCGCCGCCGACTTTGATCGGCTTCGGCTTGGTGGTGGGCACGCCGCCCAGGTAGTTCAGGCGTTCGGCCAGATGTTCGGCGTGCTTCATCTCGTCTATCGAAGCCTTTTTGAATTCCTCCGACACGGCCGGAGCGGAAAGGCCCGAGGCCATGACGTGATGCCACATGTACTGCGTAACAGCCATCAGCTCGGCGGAAATTGCTTCATTCAAGGCGTCGAGAAGGGCACCAGGTTTTTTCGGCATAATACCTCCGGAAAGATCAATCCATTACGGATGTTCGTGGTTCTATTTTATCGTGCTATTATACAAATTCTGGCCGATGGGATCAAGCGAAAAGAGCGGATTCTGCCGATTCGATTCAATCACCGCCTACGACTTCGCGCATTTCACTCCGAAATCCGGCCAACTGATGGCCCCCCAAAGTCGTAATTTAACCCAAGAGATATACGGGGAAGGGGAAACCGTATTTGCGGCAATGTTCACGAATCGCTCACCAATACAAAAGGGAATTAAATCAGGAATCCAAGGAGGTTAAGCCATGAGTGTTCAGGTTGGCCAGAAGGCCCCCGATTTCAAATTACAGGCGTTGGTGAATGGCGAATTCCATCACGTCTCGCTGTCGGATTATAGCGGACGCTGGGTCGTGCTGTTCTTTTACCCGCTCGATTTCACCTTCGTCTGCCCCACGGAAATCACCGAATTCGCCGAGCAGAAAGCCGAATTCGAGAAGCATGGCGCCGCCGTCCTCGGCTGCTCGACGGACAGCGTCCATTCCCATTTGGCCTGGGCCAAGACCGACGCCATCAAGAAGTTGAATTATCCGCTGCTCTCGGATCAGAAACACGAAGTCAGCCGCGCCTACAACGTCCTGCTGGAAGATAAGGGCTTCTCTCTGCGCGGCAGTTTCATCATTGATCCCGACGGTGTTTTGCGCTATCAGCTCGTGCACGATAACAGCGTGGGACGCTCGGCGGTCGAACTGCTGCGGGTGTTGCAGGCATTGAAAACCGGTGAACTCTGCCAGGCGTCCTGGAAGCCCGGCCAAAAGACTCTCGGCAAGTGAGGAAACGTCGAATGTTTTAGCGCATATAAGGAGGGTGGCTCTGAGCCACCCTTCGACGCGATTTATTCATCCTAATTGGACGCCGGATAGCCTCCACGAAGTGGTCCTTTGGACAATCCGGCAGCGGGATTGCGGGCAATCCCGCCTCCTAACACAGGCTGATGATTCTAATTTATCGTGTAGTCCGACAATGGCCTCATCCAATAATCAAAAACCTCGAGTCTGGGCCACCTTCGATCCTATCCCCTCGGTGGTCGAATACCTGAAATCGCATGCAGATTTCAGTTTCAATGATAGTGGAAAGCTGGCCAGCCGCGACATGATCCTTCGCCAATTGCCCGATCTGGACGGCCTCTTCGTCACCCTGCGTGATCAAGTGGATGCGGCCTTGATAGAAAAAGCCATGAGGCTGAAGGTCATTTCAACCCTTTCGGTCGGCTACGACGGCATCGACGTCCAGGAAGCCACGAAGCGCGGAATCTGGGTCGTCAACACTCCGGACGTTCTGACCGACGCAACGGCAGACCTGGCTTGGGCCCTTCTTTTGGCCGTCGCGCGCCGCATTCCCGAGAGCGATCGCCTGGTGCGCTCCGGCGGATATTCCGGTTGGAGGCATACGCTCATGCTGGGTACGGAGATTTCCGGCAAGACCCTCGGCATCTGGGGAGCCGGCCGCATCGCTCAGGCCATCGCGCGCCGCGCTCAGGGTTTCGATATGAAAATAATCTACAATAATCGCAGCCGCAAACCCGACTTCGAACGCCAGGTCCGCGCTGATTTCGTCGAATTTCCCGATCTTTTGCGCCAGAGCGATTTCCTCGTGCTGGCTGTTCCCTTGAACGACGAAACCCGCGACAGAATCGGCCGCGCTGAATTCGATCTGATGAAGCCCAGCGCTTTCCTAATCAATATCGCGCGCGGAGCCATCATCCGCGAAGATGAGATGGTGGAGGCCTTGCGCCGGAAGCGGATTGCCGGCGCCGGTTTGGACGTCTATGTGGATACCACCGGAATTCACAAGAAACTGGGGGGCCTGGATCACGTTGTCCTGACGCCGCACATCGGCTCGGCCACCGTCGAAACCCGCGAAAAAATGGCTTTCCTGGCCGCGCGGGGCCTGGTAGATGCCTTGCAGGGCCGCCGCCCCGAAAATGCCGTCAACGACATCGCCACGGGCGAATTCGGCGAAGCTCTCGAGCGCTTCGCCCACGAAGTTTCTGGCGAGGTGTTATGACGCTTCAGTCCATCCCCACCCGCATCACCAAGCTCTTCGACATCCGCTACCCCATAATCCAGGCGGGTATGATTTGGGCGGCCGGCCACAAGCTCGCTTCCGCCGTGTCGAACTGCGGCGGCCTGGGTTTAATTGGCGGCGGAAGCATGGATCCCGATCTCTTTCGCCATCACATTCGCCGCTGTCGAGAAGAAACCGACAAGCCTTTCGGCGTCAACATCCCTCTTCTATACAAACACGCCGACGATCTGGTAAAAGTGGCTCTGGAAGAGGGCGTGAAAATCGTCTTTACATCGGCGGGAAATCCGGGTAAATATACATCGGCGTTGCACGAAGCCGGGGCCGTCGTCACTCATGTCGTCCCGACGGTCGCTTTCGCTCGCAAGGCGGAGGAGCGCGGCGTAGATGCCATCGTCGCCGAAGGCACCGAAGCCGGAGGCCATAATTCACCGGCCGCCGTCACCACCCTGGCCCTGGTTCCGCAGGTTGTCAATGCCGTCAAAATCCCCGTCATCGCGGCCGGCGGCATCGCTGATGGGCGCGGCATGGCTGCCGCTTTTGCCCTCGGCGCCTCCGCGGTACAGATGGGCACGCGCTTCGCCTGTACGATTGAATCATCGGCTCATCCCCATTACAAGCAGGCCGTCGTCAACGCTTCCGATGAAAGCACCGTTTTGACTCTGCTGAAAACCGGCCCCACGCGCATGATCCGCAACTCCTTTGTGGATCGCGTTCTCGAAGCCGAGGCTCGCGGCGCTACGACCGAAGAAATCCACGAACTCCTGGGCCGCCGCCGCGCCAAAGCCGGAATCTTCGAAGGCGACGTCGCCGAAGGCAACCTTGAAGCCGGTCAATCCTCCGGTCTGATCCGCGAAATTCTGACGGTTCCGCAGGTCTTCGATCTGCTGCTTTCGCAATACCGCCGCGCCCTCTGTCAGATGCCCATGGCCGGCATGCCCGGCATCTGCGATGAATAGGCCGTCATTTCTACCGCTATGATTTTCGGCCCAGCGTTAAAACGCTGGGCTATTATCTCGGCGTCCTGGCGGACGCCAGAGTCGCTTCCAAAATCTGCACCATAGATTTTGGTAGCGTCATTCAGCCCGTTAGGGCGAAAGAAAATAGCCCAGCACTTCAGTGCTGGGTATAAGCCGACGCAAACAAAACCAATCCCAGAATCCCCTTGTTTTCTCCCGAATTTTCTTTTATGTTTACGAAATTAGGATCAACCGGAAAGTAACCACTCATGGATCGTGAAAAAATCCAGACCAGCTTGAATCAAATCCGCCCGGCTTTGCAGGCCGACGGCGGCGATGTCGAAATCGTAGAACTGGGCGCCGATGGCATCCTGAAAGTCCGCCTGACCGGCATGTGCGGCGGCTGCCCCATGTCGCAGATGACTTTGAAAGAGGGCATCGAACGCTTTCTCAAGGCCGCTCACCCCGAAATAAAATCCGTGCAATCCGTATAAATTCCGACCCCTTAGACGTGGAGGCAATCATGCCCGAAGATAAAGCGTTGCAGGAAGAATTGGAAGCCCTGCAGGTCGCCCTGAAAACCGAAGAAGACGGCTTTCATTACTATCAGGAAGCGGCGGATCGCTCGAAGCATCCGCTGGTCAAGAAGTTCTTTGCCGCCGTGGCCAACGACGAATGCGCCCACATCTTCCTGATCAAGGATTTCTACAAAGCCCTGAAGGCCGATCCCAAGACCGGCGAGATCAAACTCCCCGACGCTTCCGCTGACTACAAGCAGCGTCTGAAGACCATCTTCCAGGAAGCCCGCAAGGAGATCAAGGACAAGGTCACCCTCGATACCGGCATCCTGGACGTCTATCGCCATTCCATGGATTTGGAAACCAAGGCCGCCAATTTCTACAAGGAACGCGCCGCCAAATCCCCCTATCCGCCGGTCAAGAAGCTCTGGGACTGGCTCTTCCTTTTCGAGAGCGACCATTACCGCATGTTCTCCGAGACTCTTTCTTATCTCGAAAAGCCAGACCTCTGGCACTTGGAAATGGAGCGCTCCATCTTCGAGGGGTAGAATTCCGTGCACCGTGAACCGGAAATTGTAGGGGCGCACGATTGTGCGCCCTCGCCCCGCGCTAAAGCACGGGGCTGAAAACTAAGCAAGCCCGCTGAAGCGGGCTCATTCTTGTTGCGGCAGGTCTTCCGACCTGCCGCATGCATTTAGCACGTAGGGTCAATCCGCCGCGGCGGATTGTCTTAATCCCATAAATGCCGAAAGTGATGGGTCGGGACGAAGCCAGACCCCCACGCGGATTATTGGCATAGCCATCAATAAAGAAATCTACAAAATCCCTCTTGACTT
>Ga0214473_10000081_pt1 | contig 136417 bp, 107 predicted proteins | sample RVTome_7_FD_203509 | JGI IMG/M metagenome (GOLD analysis project Ga0214473, IMG submission 203509) | Soil microbial communities from uranium-contaminated site in the Upper Colorado River Basin, Wyoming, United States - RVT98D197 | ecosystem: Environmental > Terrestrial > Soil > Contaminated >...
ATCAGCCCTCAATTCAGGATGTGCTTCTTTTCCCGCAGATGAAGCCAGATGCAAGTCGGCAGTTGGCAGTTGGCAGGAAACAGGATTATTTGGAATTGGGTATTCCCGAAGAATGGGTTGAACCATTGAAAAATCTTGGATATACTACAATTGCAAAACTTAAAGAAGTGGAGAAACATACCAAACTGCACCAGGATCTTTGTGGCTATAACAAAAAAAACAAACTCGGATTACAAAATCCCTCACAGGACGAGGTAAAAGAGTGGTTGAATTCAAAATGAAATACTGACCCGGCAATAATCTGAAGGCTAATTATCTTATTATAAATCCTGATTTAAATGAACTTTCTGAAAAAAATAATAAAGCTGTCCGGTACAGGGTTTACTTATGGTCAATATTATGAGTCTATGAACCTGGCCCTTAAAAGGTTGAATAATGAACATACCATGCTTCATTATCCTCTTTATGTAAAAGATTCAGATAGTTTTATACAGGCGCAGAAGAATCTGACTGATTATTGTATCTCTTTAATTATGCCCCTGGAGAATAAAGATGTTCTGGAAATAGGATGCGGAAACGGAGTTCAGGCTATCTACATATTTGCCAATTATAATCCCTCAAGAATAATAGGGATTGATTTAAATAAAGGCAATATTGATATTGCCAACAGTGAAAAAGAACGGGCTGAAATTGAGAATATCCATTTTCTTGTTGATGATGCTCAGAACCTTGCTCAGATACCTTCAGATTCTGTTGATATTCTGCTTAATATTGAGAGCGCATTTCATTATCCCGATAAACCTGCTTTTATCAGGGAGATGGCCCGGGTTCTTAAACCAGGGGGCAAATTCCTTATTGCCGATATATTGTCGACCCGAAAGAGGGGAGAAGGACTTATGAAAATATGGGGAAAACCAATGGTCCATCATTTCTGGAACCGAAAGCGATACGATGAAGAATTTCTGAATTCTGAACTTGAAATCAGGAATGTAGAGGATATTTCGCAGCAGGTTAGAAAAGGATGGAGCATTTATAAGAACTGGCTTCCGAAAATTGAAAGGAAAATGTTCTTTCAGAATCTGGCTTTCAGAATTTTCTATGTTATTAATGCCAGGCTTAATATCCGCTTTTTACGTATAAGACAGCAGTATCTGGTATTTGTTGGCTATAAACCGGTGCGTTGAAGGTAACAGCTTGTACCCCTTTGGAAGATTATGCAATATGAATAAAAAAAGTAATTTTTTAAGAAATTTAAGAATTTATCTGAAAAGACATCACAACCGGAATAAAAATAAGGGATTATACGGTTATATGTGGTTGTCTGCGTTAAAAATTATTCTGGTATATATTTTAATTATTGTCCCGATTGTCCTTATTGGAAAAAATCTGATTGATTTTAATCTGGTTTTCGAATATATTTTCCGAAACCATTCAACAGGGTTCGTTCTGAGTGTATTCTTTGTCTCAGAATCGTTCCTGGGTATGATTCCCCCCGATCTCTTTATAATATGGTCATCGAGGTTTAATGCTCCGGTTATTGCGCTCTCTTTGCTTGGGATACTATCCTACATTGGAGGGGCCATTTCATACATGATAGGATACTGGCTTGCGACAAGACCACGAATAAAAGCTTATTCCGAACGTGTACTTGAGAAATATATCATACTGGTAAGAAAATGGGGAGGAGCATTTATTGTTATTGCTGCCCTCTTCCCCTTTTCTCCTTTCTCAACGGTGATTATTGCCGTAAGCCTTTTGAAATATCCCTTCAGGTATTACCTTCTTTTTGGGGTTACCCGGATTGCAAGGTTCCTTATCCAGGGAGTCCTGTATCTCAATATCCTCAATATGGACACATTTTTTGCCAATATGAGCTGATATATTAACAGCTTTACTTTGCTGCCAGGACTTTTTCAGCATTTTCGATCAGCATAGAGAAATATGCTGCAACCAGTTGCGTCTGGTCTTTCCGCCAGCTCTGTCCAGATGTTATCACTTTCTGACGAAAATACTCCTGTCTGTTGAGAGCACCATCAGAGGTAGTAAAACCATCCTTTTCAATCTCAGGTGCAAGTATTTCAACACCAAAATATTTTCTGTTTGCGACGTACTGAACAGAAAGGTCATCCGAAATCACATAATACTTTTTCCCTTTCCTGTCCATATCAATAGCCAGCCTGACCTCCATATCGGAGTTCTCGTACGAGATCAACAAGGGTAAATGTTCTTTCCCGTTAATGGTAACGGGGTTTTTATCAACCTGGATCCTGAAATCTCCAAAAGCTGTGTTTGTTTTTCCTTCAGTAACATTTTTCCTGGCATAAGAGGCCAGACTTACTGCGCCGGTTAAGACTGCAATTAAAACGATTCTTTTCATAGCTAAAAATTTAATTATTAATATTACCTGTCCAATAGTTTATTAACGATTTATTCGTTTTATCTAAAAGACGGATACCAACAATATTTGTTGCAGGATATTTTGTTAATGATTTGTTAATGATCGGAAAGGGAAGGAGAACTTTAGTCTTTTACCTGTGACTTAGACAACCTCAGGTTTTCAAAAAAGGCACCTGCTTTATGCAATAGATTAAAATACAATGCAATATAAAAAACCAGTGTAAAAAGCCATAAGACTATAACATTGAACCAGAAGGTATCAATCTTAATATTGCCAATCTGTTTATATGGTGCGTAAAAGTGTGCCCGGCCATATTTTGCGACAGGCTTCATATATATTGGCTCAAATTTCTGAATGATCCTGGTTTGTGTTTCATATGTTCTATCTTTTGGGGATTCTTTGACAAGCTCCTCAAGACTGGTGTTATGATATTCATTCATCAGGTGTATTCTCTCCTCTTCTCCGATTCTTGCATTAAGTGAAGTGGAAAGAGAATCATACAAGTCCATGTTTTTATTACGGATATAATTGAAGTGCCCTGTCAGGCTATCAAGATATTCTTTTGTTAGTTCTTCTACTTCAGAACTAAAACTATCTTCATTCAGTGATGCCTTCCATGCGCCGGGAATCATATCCAAACCCGATAATTCCGTCAACCTGTCTATGAAAAAGTTCAGTTTGAAAAAATTACCCCTGACCATTTCATTGTATTTCTGACTATCTATATAACGCAAACACTCATCCAGGTCTGTTTTCAAATCAGGGATTAGGAAATTAGCATACCAATCGTTCTGACTCCTCTCGACATTATAATTGAAAAAATTCCTCTCGTAGCTATTGTTCTTGAACTGCTCAACAGCAAGTGCTTCAAATGCCCACCTGGCCGGCATCACCTCCCCTATTACGGGAACAAATTCGACAGAAGAAATATTGCTTTTATGCAGGCTGTCGAATTTTACTAGAGCTCCGCTGAATAATAACTGGGGTATAATAACAAATGGTATGAGAATGTAAATTGTAATTACTGATTTGAATGCCGATGAAATGTTTAATCCCAGCATATTAGAACAGCAGGAGGTTGTAAATAATATTATCCAGTAGGATAGAGTCATCCCCTTTATCTCCAGGATGGAATTACCGATTATAATAAAGGAAAACGCCTGTATGGCTGATATTAAAAACATTATAGCGATCTTGGAATTCAGGTAGCTGAACCAGCTCAGATTAAGAAATGACTCACGCATCAGGATTTTCCTGTCCTTCACAATTTCTTCGGCACTAAATATCAGACCAAGGAAGAGCGATGTTATAACGCACATAAAGAGATAAACCGGAAGATTCTCATTTTCGATGAAGAGATACTCCGTTTCTTCAACATATTTTGTGAAGTAGGCCAGCAGAAGGGCGAGAAGAGGAGGGAAAAGCAGGTTGATGAGAACATATTGCCTGTTGGCCAGTTTTTTTAATATGTCTCTTATGAAATAGATCTTTGACTGTTTCAATATTCCGGGAATACTGTATTGATTTTCAGGAAGTTTGCTTTTCCCATGCTGCTCTCTTTTCTCTTCTGTTTCAAAATCATCGTGGTATCTTTCAGCCCATTCCCTGGGCGATACTCTCCTTATTTGGGTTGGCTTGCCATTCTCATCAATTACTTTAGCCTCTATAATCTGAAGCAGTTGATCGGTATCTACATTTCCACATTCGAAGCATCGGTCTTCACCCGCATTAGCACGGCTCGATTTGGTTTTGAAATAGACGATCGCCTCTGCCGGATTTCCATAGAAGATCAGGTATCCGCCCCTGTCAATAATCATAATCTTATCAAACATCTTATAGATGTCAGATCCCGGTTGATGTATATTAATTATAACCAGTTTACCCCTGTAGGTCTGCTCTTTAAGCAAATTCATCACTATTTCTGAATCGACTGAAGAGAGACCTGAAGTTGGTTCGTCAACGAATAGAATAGTTGGTTCGCGAATTAACTCAAGAGCAATATTCAGTCTTTTCCGCTGACCCCCGCTAATGATCTTATTAAGGATACTTCCAACCTTCAGATTCCTTATCTCATAAAGGTCAAGTTCTGTCAAAGTCCTTTTGACCGCCTCTTCCAGGTCTGACTCGGAAAGATTATCCAGGCACATTCTGGCATTATAATAGAGATTCTGAAATACACTTAACTCTTCAATAAGCAGGTCATCCTGCGGTACAAATCCTATTACTCCATCCAGGTTTTTATTCTCACCAGCCAGATAGAGATTATACCCGTTAATCAAAACCTCCCCGCTTTGAGGTTTCATTCGTCCGCTTAAAACATTCAGAAGTGTTGACTTACCAACTCCGCTCCCTCCCATTATACCAACCAGATTGCCAGATTCTTCAGAAAAATTCAGGTCCTGGATCCCGTTTTCACTGTTTTTAAACCTGACATTTAAATCAGAGGCGTCAACAGATATCTTAAGATCAAAGGCCTCCTCTGTAAATATTGTGTTTACATCGTTGAAATAGATTGTATTTATACCTAAGCTTCTTATTATTGATCCATTATCAAACGGATAGGTCTGTCCTGGAAAAACATTCTGGCCGTTAAGGTAGATATCGTTTTTCCCTGCATATCTCATAATATAGGTATTTATACTCAGTATATGCAGCAATAAAATGCGACCTTTCAAATTCTCCCTGTAGATATGTTTCACCTCTGGCGGCTCACATTCATGACTGTCATCTATAATAAGCACATTGTTACTTTCGGGGATCTTGTCAATCGGATTCAATATAAAACTCTTTATATTATGATATTCGCTGTGTTGAATATTAAAGGCAGCTGAGACAGTATCAAGAAAATCGAGTTCCTTCTCGGTTACTTCAGAACTGAATAATATAAAATCTATCAGCTGGACTATGACATATACTTTCTGTTTATGATGCAACTGCTCATTTATCCGTTCACATATTGCCAGGATCTTCATGGCGGTAAGTGAGGTACGTTTCTTCTCCTTCATACTCCCCCTGGAGATCTCCTCAGAATGGTAAATCATAAAGTACCCGTCAAAAATCTCCATATACTTTATTACCAGCTCATTATTCAGGTGTCTCGAGAGGAATAACCTGACAATATCCCTCCCCTTGCCAGCTATACTTTCAGTGTCATGGACATCGCTTATCAATGCAAACAACCTCAATAACGCTTTTAAAATCTGTTCACTCATAAATTAAAATTCTTCAGAATATTATTTGAGTATCATATATCATTAATAATGACTACTGATTTTTAAAATTACTTATCTTTGTTAAAATTTATTCAAGATAATAATAAAATTGCTTTTAGAAAAATAAAACAGCATACATATTAATATCTGTTTCATGCGTAAGTTGATTCTTGAACCCACAACAAGTACACCCAGGGTTGTCCTTGATCCTGAAAACAATATTTTTCATATTTCCGGAGAATCGAGGCCTCCTGATGTCAGGGAATTCTATGACCAGATTATTACATGGCTTGATGATTTCAGCTCACATCTTATTGAACCGGGTGTTAAAAAAGAACCGGTTACATTCAATTTCAATTTTGACTATTTTAATTCATCATCGGCAAAATTAATCCTTGACATATGCAAGGTTCTTGCCAGGTTAAGTGCGAGGGGCGAGAAAATAACTGTAAACTGGCATTTTGAAAAAGAAGATATTGAAATGCTTGAGGTTGGTAAAGAGATGGCAAGAATAGCCAGGTTTCCCTTTGAATTTGTTGAGAGTTAAAGAAAGAATAATATTCCAGCTTAATATTCTGGCATTTCTGATTAAAATGCAGAATAAGTATTACATCCTGACTCCTACAATCAGGATATCATCGATCTGTTCATTTTTTCCTCTCCATTCTTCATATTTCTTTTCCAATGCTATTTTTTGTTCCTGCATTGGTAAATGATGGATATCAACTAAAAATTTTCTAAAAGAGTCTGATCTGAATTTCTTTCGTTCCTTTCCCCCAAACTGGTCGGCATAACCATCTGTAAATAAATAGATTATGTCATCTTTCTTAAAACCAAATCTTTTACTACTAAAAGAAACCTCTTCCTTCAAGGAGATCCCAATTGGCATTGGATCTCCCTTAAATTCTTCTAAATTAGTATCGCGAATTAAATATAAAGGACGGAGAGCCCCAGAATATTGTAATATATTTTTATTGAAATCAATAACGCATAAAGCCAACTCCATCCCGTCTCTTGTTTCATCCTGTTTGCCTGTCTGATGGAGAGATTTAATCACAAGTCTGCGAAGTTGATTTAAAATCTCTTCAGCACTGGTTGTTCCAGCTTTATTAACTATCTCATTTAAAAAAGCAACTCCCAGAATACTCATAAAAGCGCCGGGCACACCATGCCCTGTACAATCAGCTACAGTAAGAATAACTTTATCATCTTTACCGGCAATCCAGTAATAATCGCCACTTACAATGTCCCTTGGTATGCCCAAAATAAAATGCGATGGTAATAGTTTATCCAATTCTTCGATAGGTGGCAACAGGGCATTTTGTATTCTGCTTGCATAACGTATACTGGAAGTAATTTCTTTATTCTTATACTCGATCTCCTTTGTCCGTTCAATAACCTTTTGCTCCAATGATTTATTAACATCCTTCAGGTCTTCGATCAGTTTTCTGTTATGCTGTTTCAAATTATATGTTTCCAGTGCATTATCGATCATTATTTTCATCTCCTCTTTATCCCACGGCTTTGTAACGTATCGATAAACCTGCCCCATATTTATAGCCTGAATTACGGCGTCTATATCGCTAAATCCGGTTAAAATGATTCGGATACAATCAGGATAATCTGTTATAGTTCTTTCGAGGAATTCCGTTCCGGTCATACCTGGCATCCTCTGGTCAGAAATTATCAATTGAATATTATTAGTTTTCATGATCTCAAGCCCCTCTTTGCCTGAATCAGCCAGATGAATTTCATAATAACGTCTGAAAGCAGAGTTAAAGACTGTAAGATTATCCTTTTCATCATCTACATAGAGGATCTTAGGCAATGATATCTTATTGGTCATTCTGGAAATGATTAATGGTTAATTCATAATTACTTTAGCGTATATATAAGCAACACTAATTACCCGTGTATTACTTATATTTTCAAATACTTGCAACTAAATTTTCAGAGTATTTCATATTGTAGCATTCTTTGCTGATTGTTGATAAAAAACTCAGATTATTCAACAACCTCAGGTAATAGAAAAAGAGTATTCCAAAACGTTGAGGATGTGATGATTTTGCTGCAATTCTAACCATTTCATAAAAAATATCTTTCTCAGAAGAAGTAGCTTTGAAAAGCAGAAATCTGGTTAGCCTTAAGATTATACCAATTGCATCAAAATCCAAAAATGTTTTAGAAATTGTAAGTTCTCTTCTCTTATCCGATTTTTCAAAATCCGTATAAAATATTTTAAGCCGCTCAATAAAATTTTCTGGTTTATTTAGTTCTTTAAGAAGCCATATTATACCTTCTTGTTGTTGTTCAACGCACATATTCCTTGGTATTATGTTAGAGGCGGTTAGCATGTTAAAAAAATGACCTTTGCCAAATAAGGTCTCATTTCTGTCTATGTATCTTCCTTCTTCAATCATTCTTTTTTTCAGGGGAGTTCCATCGAATGCCAGTAGGGGATATACATTTACATGAGGGATTCCCAGTTCCGAAAAGAATTCAAAATGCCTTTTAAAGATTGATTGGTCGTCATTATCAAAACCTATCATGGAGTTAGCCATTATTGTAATTCCATGTTGATGAATCCTTTCCACTGATTCAGATATATTGACTATGATGTTTTGGTATTTTTTGGTCTCTTTAAGACTTTCTATATCAGGAGTTTCAATTCCAATTGCAAAGATATTTAGTCCGGCTTCTGCAGCCAGGGTCAGAAATTCTTCATCCCTGGCAGCATCAATTGATAATTGAGTAATGAAGGAAACATGTTTACGTTGTTTTGAGTTCCATTCCTTAAGCCCAATTAATATTTCTTTTGCTTTTTGAATATTAGCAGAAAAGTTATCGTCAGCAAGTAGAATATAGCGATACTTCCTTGCTTTGTGAAGTTGCTGAATTTCTTCTAAAATATTTTCTACAGGTTTATACCTAATTTTATGGCCGGCATAAACAGTAACAGAACAAAACTCGCACTTATAAGGACATCCCCTGCTAGTTTGAACAACTCCGAAGGAATATTTCCGCAGATTTGATTTCATGAACCCACTATAATCAGGAATGGGACTGATTGACATGTTTATTTTTTCTTCTTCTATATACTCTTTTTTGTAAGATCCTGATATAAAATCGTTTATGAATTCCGGCCAAATACGTTCAGCTTCTCCTATTATAAGGATATCGGCAAAGGGTTTCCATTTTTCAGGACATACAGAGACTGAATACCCACCACAAACAACTAAGATTTTTCGTTTTGAAAACTCAGTCGCAATTTCTTCAGCTCTGGTAATTTGGTATGAATTACCTGTAATCCCAACCAGATCATAGTGTTCATTAAAATCTATTTCTTCAATATTCTCATCAATTATTCTTGTTTTAAATTTCATAGGAGTCAATGCTGCTATTGTTGCAAGACTTAATGGAGGTGATCCCCATACAGCGTTAGTTATCACCCCGGCTTCTTTAGAAATAAGGGAATAATTCAGGGATTTGTCTTTTGGAAGAATTAGAAGTAGTTTATAATCTGACTGGAGATTCATTTTTTATTTAGTAATAAATTATTTCTGACCCTCTTAATTTAAATAACTATTGTTTTTACATTTTTTGTTTCAGGGGAAGTGAAATAATGAATTCACTTCCTTTCCCAACTTCACTTTTAAAATCGATACTACCCTTGTGTTTTTCTATTATGCCATGACTGATAGACAATCCAAGTCCTGTTCCTTTGCCAACTTCCTTTGTAGTGAAAAAAGGTTCAAATATCTTTTCTTGCAGATTTTCATCTATTCCTCTTCCAGTATCTTTTATGCTTATTTGTATAATTTCATTATTTATTGAAGTAGATATTATAATTGTACCCTTATCCACAATTGAATCAACAGCATTGGCCAGGATATTCATAAATACCTGGTTCAGTTGACTGGGAAAGCATTCAATTTGTGGAATATTTCCATAATTTCTGATTATTTCAATCCTGTTTTTATATTTGCTATGAAGAAGGATTAGTGTGGTATCGAGTCCTTCATGTATATCAGCAGTTTTTATGACATCTTCATCCATCCTGGAAAATGTACGCAATCCTTTTACTATATCAGTTGTTCGTTTTGTACCATTCTTAATGCTGTTAATCAGTCTGGTTATCTCCCCAATAGCTTCGTTATATTCAACTTTTTCTTTTAGCTCTTCAATCTCTATTATTTTATCTTCCACATTTGACGGTGTTATCTCATGGTATATATCCAAAACCTGGCGGATCTCTTCAATATTTGTGCTTAATGAGTCAACCCCTGCACTGATGAAATTTACAGGGTTATTTATTTCATGAGCTATACCTGCAACTAATTGTCCGAGCGAAGCCATTTTTTCTGCTTGTATTAACTTATTCTGAGATTGCCTGAGATTTTCTAATGCTTGCCCCAATTCTTTCTTTTGTCGGTTTAACTTCTCATTTTGTTGCGATATTTCTGTTGTACGTTTTGCAACATTTTCCTCAAGAGTACGGTTATATTCCTCCAAATTCCGGTATAAACGGGCATTCTCAATTGAGATCACAATTTGTCCAGTGAGGATATTTAACACTTCCACCCTCTCAGTGGTAAATGTTCCGGGAGTAAGGTTATTCTCAAGATAAAGTATGCCATTAAGCTTGTTCTGAAAAATAAGCGGCAAGCATAATACTGATCTGAGTCTATTCCGTTTTACATATTCATCTGATTTAAAGATACCCTCATCTGATGCATCATCCAAAACTATAGTTTTATTTACCCTTAAAACATAGTTGACTATAACATGAGCTATGTCTCCACATAAAGAAAATGGCAAATGCTGTAAAACGGTAATCTCATCCCTCCCTGCAACTGCTTCTCCCTCCACAAATAAACCTTCCTCTTCATTTAACAGGAAAAACCCTCTTTGAGCTCCGGCATTTGTAATCACAATATCCATTAATTTTTTGAGTAGTTTATCAAGATGTATTTCTCCTGAAATTGTATGAGAAGCTTTTTGTACAGAGGCCAGATCCAGGTTTTCAGAGGGTGTCCCTGTTAGATCTGATTTACTAAACTCAACTGCATCGCCTCTATTCCTTAAATCTGGTAATGCATGAAGAATCTCCGGATATTTTTTATTCAAATGATCTACTTTTGCCTGGGCACCCCATATTGTGTATAAGTAACAGGCCTCTTTCATATATGCCCTGGCAATCCTGTCATTACCTCTGCTTAAATAAAATTTTGCCGCTAATTCATTTGCCAGAGCTTCTTCATGTATATATCCATTCTGCCTTGCCAGTAATAGTGCTTCATCATAATGCTTCATTGCCTTCAAATAGTTGCCTCTGACTCTGTGTCTTTCAGCTTCGACAATGTACCATTTGTGCATCATGTTTTCAGGGGCGTATCTGGCCCATTTTTTTAACTGTTTCTGGTTGAGATAGATCTTTTTTCGGTACAATAATTGTTTTTGAATTGATGCCCCGCGGTATAGGGAAAGATAAATCAGAGATGTATAAAAATATAGTAGTTGCATATAAATTAACCCTAAATTGGTTAGTTTATATTTCTCGGTCTCCCGGACAATTCTAATAGATTCCTTATTTTCATCAAAGATTATGCAAAGGAAGGATTTCATGACAAATAATGATCCCAGGTCTGCCGTATCATTAGTTTTAATCAATCTGGGGATCATTTCTGCCTCATCATAATCTCCTCCAGTTATTGAAGTAGTATTTCCCGATTTCCCCATAAGATTCAGAACAACCTGCAAGTTTAATTTGAGAACAATAAGTGTTACCTCCTGCTTCAGGTTTGTCACTAATTTAACACTTTTCCTCATTTCATCTGCTGTTAACTCAAGCCTGATACCACTGTGAAAGGAGTGTATTCCTATATAGGCTGAGCTAAGTGCAGCAAACTCATAATCGCCGGTTTCAAGGCCTTTGTGAAATGATTCAATAAATGGTTTAATAGTATCACTTAGTTTATCTTTCCAATGCCTCATGAATACGTTGAAAATAAAACTTATCCTTGCACTATATTCTTTTGCGTTGAATCTGTTCAGAATTTCAATCGAAAATTCACCGAACTTATATCCCAGGATGATTTTCCCCAGAAGGCCTTGAAGTATAATACCGTATAATTCATAAGCAAATGATGAAAAAGGAGAATTTCCATATTTTACAGATAGATGAACCATCTTTATAGCCATAACAATTGCAAGCTGAATATTGCTGTAATATGCAGAACTGGCAGCATTCATGAGGATCCGCATTGCTGCCAGTTTATGCTCATCCGTCATAACCGGTAAGTCTTTCAGGTCCTTGATATTTTTTGAAATAAACATTATACGTAGAAAGAAAAGATTAATCAAAACCCTTATTTTACTTGGTTCTGGTGTTATATGTACACCCAGCTCCCTGAGTATTTGGATGGCATTATCTATACCTTCACTGAATCTGTCTCTTGCCATTAGAGACCTTATAATAATTTCATTAATGCGGATTCTTTCAAGAAGTGTTTTTGCATTACTTATTATTTCCTTTGCCAATTCATCCATTTTATCAAAATTTCCGGTCAGACAAGATGCTTCCGCTGTTTCAATATTCATCTCAAGTGAAAGATCATAATTATTCTCCCATGCATTGGCATCCAGAAGATTAAGTCCTGTATTGAAATACTGATATGCTATTTCATAAGCGGTGGCAGCTTTGGCCTTTCTTCCTGCCTGAAGATTTAAATTAGCCAACAAGTTTTTTTCTAACTGATTATCAATAAGTTCGATTCCTGAATCCAAGTAATTTACAATATCAAATATATTCTCCTCTCTTTCTTCAACTGCAAACTTATTGAGCAAAAGTCTACCTATTTTTAAGTGAACTCCTTTATATTCATCTCCCATAAGATTATTGGAAGCCTGATGGACACGATCGTGCAGAAATTTATACTGAATTTCATGCTTGAGCTTTTCAGTGTATTTACTATCTTTCAGAAAATCCAGATAACCTGCAAGTCTGTATCCCTCACCTATGGGTTGTATTAGCCCGCTTTTGAGTGCTTCATCCAATTCATTAGCAGTTTCAACAGCAGTTTTTTCGTTTATTATTGCCAGAGTTTCAAGATCGAACCTGTTCCCTATACATGATGCCAGTTTTAATATTCTTTTAGTTTTTTCAGGAAGCTTCTGTATTCTTGCTGTCATTAATTCCACGACATTGTTTGTAATGTCAGCTTTTTCGATCATTGCGGCATCCCATTCCCATTTCAATGATTCAGTTTTAAATTTTATAAATCCCTGATCAACAAGGGAATTCAGAAACTGGATGAGGAAGAATGGGTTACCGTCTGTTTTTGACAGGCAAATGTTACCAAGGATTTCTGCTTCAGCATATGTGCATTTGAAAGAATCTGAAATAATCTGATATATGTGCCCGGGGCTAAGAGAATGAAGGGTTATAAAAGTTATCACAGCGTTTTCATTCTTAAGTCTTTCCAAAGCTAAAAAGAGGGGATGTGATGAGTCGACTTCGTTTTCCCGATATGCACCAATTATCAGCAGATATCTTGTTTTTGTATCAATCATTAATCTTTCCAGAAGATTCAATGTAGGGATATCAGCCCATTGAAGATCATCAAGAAAGATTACTAGAGGGTGATGCTCATCAGCAAATGTGGTGATAAAATTCAGGAAGTACATGTTAAACCTGTTCTGTGTTTTTGCCGGTAAAAGCTCAGGTACAGGTGGTTGTTTTCCAATAATCATCTCCACCTCGGGAATTACATCAATTATTACCTGACCATTTGGGCCTACTGCTTCGAGAATTTTGTTTTTCCACTGTATTATCTGAGATTCACTCTCCATAAGTATCTGTCTCATCAGTTCCTGAAAAGCCCTGGTGAGAGCAGAATATGGAATATTATGTTTGAATCTGTCAAATTTCCCCGAAATAAAATAGCCTCTTTTTTCGACTATTGGTTTATGTATCTCATTAACAAGAGCAGATTTGCCAATACCGGCATAACCAGTTACTATTAACATCTCAATAGCCTTCTCTCCACTTGTCCTATTGCATATTCTTTGAAAAGCATCCAATAATATGGTTATCTCATTTTCACGACCATATAATTTCTGAGGAATTTGAAATTTATCAGAAAAATCATTCTTGCCCGGATTGAAATCCAACCCTGAAAGAGTCTTCCTCTTATTGAGGTATTTTGAACATTTCTCAAGATCATATTTTAATCCAAAGTATGATAGATAGCGATCCTCTGATCCTTTAGACAATAGCTTCATTATTATCTTTGAGAGAATCTCAAGGCCCCCTGAATCTTCATATAAAATTGAGGATTTTAACAAATGAGGCTGGACTGGTACTTTTGCCAGATGGCAATGAATAAGTTCCATGGCATCTCTGCAAATGAATGGGAGCTGGCCTGTCATTATCTCATATAAAGTAACTCCAAGGGAATACATGTCAGACCGATAATCAATTATACGATTCATGCGTCCTGTTTGTTCAGGCGATATATAGCTAAGTGTCCCTTCGAACTCATTAGGATTTTGTATCGCTGCAATTTCACTTGACAGAACTGTAGAAATGCCAAAATCAATGATTTTGATTTGGTCAGTTTCCTGATTCCATACAATATTACTAGGATTAATGTTTTTATGAATGATATTTAGCTGGTGCAATTGACCTAGAATTTCAGTGATCTTAATAGACAGATTTAGAAATTCGTTTAAAGTCAATTTCCTCTTTCCCAGTAACTTATTTAATGCTTCAGCTCCGAAATCCTCCATTAGGATAGCATAGCTGTTATTAAAGCTTTCCAGGCTATACGCTTTAATAGTGCCTTCCAGGTTTAATCCAATAAGTAACTCATATTCCCTTTTGAAACGTACAATTCTCTCAGGATTAGGATATTCTCCTTTCAGGACCTTAATAATCACAGGAAGTTCCTTTTCCTCTTGAAAAGCACGAAATACTAATGAATTGTAGCTCTCATATAGCTTTTCCTTTATCTGATAACCAGGGATAAGAATCATTATAGAATTTTAATTTTTATCTAATTACATATATTGCTTAAGAATTATTTATAATTTGAATATAACAATCATTATTTCAAAAACCTTGTTAAAATCATTCAGCTTTTTGTTTTAAAGGCAGTAGAATAAAAAACTCACTCCCTTTTCCAACCTCGGTTTTGATATCAATACTGCCATGGTGCTTTTCAATAATACTCTGACAGATCGATAGACCCAATCCAGTCCCCTTACCAACTTCTTTTGTGGTAAAAAAAGGATCAAAGATCTTCTGCCTGATATTTTCGGGAATTCCGGGTCCCGTATCTTTGATACTTATCTGCACATGTTTATTTAATACTGAAGTATTTATTGTAATTGCCCCTTTATCATCAATGGCATCAACAGCATTCGAAAGAATATTCATAAACACCTGGTTCATCTGACCCGGATAACACTCGATGAGTGGCAGTATCCCGTAATTCTTTATTATCTCAATCCTGTTCTTGTATTTGTTATGAAGAAGTATAAGTGTGGCATTCAGCCCCTCATGTATATCGGCCATCTTAAGTATATCTTCATCCAGACGGGAAAAGGTGCGAAGTCCTCTTACAATTTCGGTTGTTCTGTTTGTTCCGCTTTTAATACTTTCAATTAACTTATTTGTCTCTCTGATTGCCTCTTTGTATTCTACCTTTTCTTTTAGTTCTTCAATTTCTTTAAGTTTCTCAACCACATTACCTGATGTTATTTTATGATAAATATCGAGGACCTGTCTTATCTCTTCCAGGTTAGTGGATAATGAATCAACACCAGCACTTATGAAATTAACAGGGTTATTTATTTCATGTGCAATACCTGCCACGAGCTGCCCTAAAGAAGCCATTTTTTCTGATTGAACTAGTTGGCTCTGAGTTAATTTTAAATTAGTTATTGTGGTCATTAATTCACTATTGGCCACCTCAATTTCCTCTTTTTGCTTTCCAATAACTAAGGTCCTATCCAATACTCTATCCTCAAGATTCCTGCTTAATTCCAAATATTTATCTCTTTCATTCTCTGCTACTAATACCTGTTCTTCAACTATTTGCTGTTTCCCAATTGTTGCTGCCCAAATCAAACCTAAGCTCAAATCCCAAAACTTCCTTGTGGTACTTTTTTTATATAAAATTTCATATACTCCTTTTTCACAACCATCTCCCATCATTTGAATAGAATTGATAATAGCTTTTTCTAATCCAAATAATATAGGTATATATGCCAGTTTCCCTTGAGTAATTCTTTCACCCCTCCTGAAATTATCACAATTAGATCTTGGGATAAATCTGTCTATTACTCTAAATTCATAAAGCACTCTGCCCGGTTTTACTTCAATTGGAAGTAGCTGGATTGTATTATTATACGTTCTTGCATATTTGGGTACTCCGTATTTATATGTCAATTCAGGTGTCAAACTGGTTTTCATCAGTCGTTGAATATTCTTGTCTTTTTCTGTACCTATTAGATTTGCATTAAATAAAAAATCCGGGTCAATACTTATGCTTTCGCAAATCCAATTATAAATCTGATAAGCCTCATAACTCATCCATAGTGTTTCCATTTCACTATCCGCGCTTTTAAATGGTTTTTTATTGTCGGTCAAAGTATACTTATGAGAGATATCGAAGGTCTTTTCATTATCCAATAACTTTATTGCCGTTTTAACCTCTGGTATTGCATATCTCTCGTATATTTCATTTACTACAATCGTAATTGCAGAAACAATTTCAACCGATGTTTCTTTAATAATTCCATCTATTGCCGCTCTTATCACCCTGAAATTCACATGTTTCTCATGTGGATGCATAATTAATTTATGATCTTTAAAGGGGAAAGAGCCTGATTTTGAGTCTGCTAAACAAGAGCTTCTTATTTTAGTAATATATTCCTTAATTTTATTTTGATCGAGGTTATTCATCATATTACAGGTTTAGATTAACTTGTTTCTTATCAATTAAATTTAATACCAAAATAAATGTTCTAAATTTATTATATCTACTTCAATAAGTTTTATTATATCTAAAAAACAATCTCACTCTCCTTGCTAATCCCGCTTTTAAAATCAACGCTGTTCGGTTCAATATTCCCTTGACGTAGATTATTCAGACTATCTATCTGCCTGGTAAACAACATTTAAATATAAAACTATTAAATTAATAATCATTTAGCAAAAAAAATCGTAACCCAATTAATTTTATTCCCTGATCAAAGTGCATTCTTTTCCAGATTTAATTTGTGTAGTTGAAGGAACGAAAAAACCTTTATCCACCCAATGAGTAGTAGATTACTGAACCAGATTCCAGCTTCAAAACTGATTCCTACTTTTAGTGATACCTGTATTATCTAACCGTCATGAACCTTAACTAAGGAATAAAAATTTCCAGATCTGAAGGGTTTTCTGTCTGCTCCACCCATCTGGTCAACATATCCATCAGAAAACATATAGAGTATGTCATTCGTTTGGAAAAATATTTCTAATGAGTTTCAGTTTTCACCAATAAACCAGGAAAATTTTAATGAGGATTGTTTATGAACTGTGTTGATAAAGACACTTACAGGACTAAAGTCCTCAATCATCTCATTCTCAATAACCCCGGCCTTAAGAATAGGGCTTTAGCCCATAATAATTCTTCTATCATGATTTCTTGTACTCAAATTATTCTTTTATCTGTTTTACAGGCAGTGAAATTATAAACTCAGTTCCTTTTCCTAATTCACTTTTAATATCAATACTACCATGGTGCTTTTCTATTATACTCTGACTGATCGATAGACCCAATCCAGTCCCCTTACCAACTTCTTTTGTGCTAAAAAAAGGGTCAAAGATCTTCTTCCTGATATTTTCGGGAATTCCGGGTCCCGTATCTTTGATACTTATCTGCACATGTTTATTTAATTCTGAAGTATTTATTGTAATTGCCCCTTTATCATCAATGGCATCAACAGCATTCGAAAGAATATTCATAAACACCTGGTTCATCTGTTCCGGATAACACTCGATGAGTGGCAGTATCCCGTAATTCTTTATTATCTCAATCCTGTTCTTGTATTTGCTATGAAGAAGTATAAGTGTGACATCCAGCCCCTCATGTATATCTGCCATTTTCAGTATATCTTCATCCAGACGGGAAAAGGTGCGAAGTCCTCTTTATCCCCTTTTATGGCCATTACAGCCTGGGCTTTCAATGATTCATCAGGGCCTTCTCTGCCAATGATACCGGAACCGGTACAACCAACGATCCTGGCTTTGGGAGAAAACCTTTTTGCTTCAGATATAAGCTCTTTGAAGTTATGGCCCATGGCCGTATAGATTATAATCAGATCACAATCGAGGCTTGACTGACCTTCAAGGGCATTTTCAAGACATTCGGTAATTGCCCTTCTGGAGTTCACAACACTTGTACTTGCTGAAAAAAATTGCTGCTAGGTTTATCTATGTTTTACATGACAATGGGCTATAAATGAACCATCTGATTCCAGTCCAGTGTACAAAAACAGGTAATGTAAATATCCGGGCTTAGATGTCTGTCAAGATATATTTGTCAATGATATGATAAGTTAAGATAGCTTCATTCTTTACTTCGTGATTTTGGCAACTTCAGATTCTCAAGAAAAGTAATCCCTTTCTGCAAAATATTAAAATACAACATAATATATAAGCCCAGGGTAACAAGCCATAAAAATATCAGATTGAACCAGAATGTGTCAATATGAATGTCCCCTACCTGTTTATATGGTGAATAAAAATGAGCCCTGCCACTCTTTGAAACAGGCTTCATATAGGCAGGCTCAAATTTCTGAATTATTCTTTTCTCCGTTTCTAAGGTTTTTTCAATTATAGTAGTCCTGCCAAGAACAAGCTCCTCAAGGCTTTTGTTATAATAGCTTTCCTTCAGCTTTACAAATTCTTCCTCCCCGATTCCTTCAATAATTGAGCCTGAAATAGAATCTGATACTTCCATATATTTCTTTCTTAGATAACGAAAGTGGCCGGCTAAACTGTCAAGATACCTCTCTGTTTCCTTTGTAACTCCGGTATTAAACTTTTCCATATTTAAGGAAGCTTTCCAGTCACCTGAGATTTTATTAAAACCTGCTATTCCCGATAGTTTATCAATATAATAATTCAGCTTGTAAAAATTATCTGCCACTCTGTCTTTGAAAGGAATACTATCCTTATAATTCTGACATTCCCATAGGTCCTTTTGCAAAACAGGAATAAGATAATTTGCATACCAGTCGTTCTGACTTTTCTCAATATTACTTGCGAAGAAATTCATTTCGTATTTATTGTTTTTGAACTGTTCAACAGCCAGTGCTTCAAACGACCAGCGTGCTGCCATCATATCACCAATAACCGGAACAAATTCACTTGAAGTATACCTCCCCTGATGAAGCTTTTCGTATTTTACAAAAACCCCGCTGAATAAGAGCTGGGGAATGATAATGAAAGGTATAATAATATAAATTGTTATTACTGAATTAAATGCCGAAGAGACGTTTAACCCTGTCATATTTGCAAAGCAGGATGTTGTAAACAGTACTAACCAGTATGAAAAAGTCAATCCCTTTATTCCCAGTATGTAATTACCAATCAGAATAAATAATATCGCCTGTATAGCTGAGATTAAGAACATCAGCATGACTTTAGAATTCAGGTAACTGAACCAGCTGAGATTAAGAAATGATTCCCTTTTAAGGATTTTCCTGTCACGGATAATTTCTTCTGCGCTGATAATCAGACCCAGGAAGAGAGATGTAATAATACACATAAAGAGATATGCCGGAAGATTTTCATTTTCACTGAAAATATAGTTTTCACCGCCAACATATTTTGTGAAATAGGCGAGTATAAAGGCGAGCAGGGGTGCCCCGAGCAAGCTAATTATTACATACTGCCTGTTAGCCAGCTTCGATAATAAATCGCGGATAAAATAGATCCCTGACTGTTTTAATAAACCGGGGACAAAATAAATATTTTCCGGAAGGATCCTGTTTCCCGCTTGTCGGTCCTGATTGGTAGTTCCTGAACTGGCATTAAATTTTTCCGCCCACTCCTGGGGTGTTACTTTACGTATATTTGTATGTCTTCCGTTTTCATTCAGTACTTTGGCTTCAATAATCTGCAGCAACTGATCAGAGTCTACAGACCCGCATGTAACGCATTGATCTTCACAGGCATTGGCATAGCTAGCTTTAATCTTGAAATATACGATAGCTTCTGAAGGATTGCCATAAAATATGAGATATCCTCCCTTATCGATAATCATTATTTTATCGAACATTTTATATAAATCCGACCCGGGCTGGTGAATATTGGTAATAACCAGTTTTCCCTTGTAAGTTTGCTCTTTCAGTAAATTCATTACAATATCAGAATCAGAAGATGAGAGACCGGATGTAGGTTCATCAACAAAGAGTACTGTCGGTTCTCTGATCAGTTCGAGAGCAATATTCAATCTTTTTCTTTGCCCGCCGCTAATAACTTTATTCAGTGAATTGCCTACCTTCAGATCCCTGATCTCAACCAGTTCCAACTCCATCAGGGTATTATTAACAACCTCTGTCAGCTCTGTCTCATTAAGATTGCCCATACACATCCTGGCACTATAATAGAGATTCTGATAAACTGTAAGTTCTTCGATTAACAGATCATCCTGTGGAACAAACCCAACGACTCCTTTCAAACAATCCTTATCTTTTTCGGAATAGAGATTGAAACCATTTATCATCACTTCGCCACTTTGTGGCTTCATAATCCCACTTAAGATATTCAGCAATGTTGTCTTCCCAACACCACTGCCTCCCAGGATCCCAACCAGGTTTCCCGATTCTTCGTAAAAATTGAATTTCCGGATCCCCAATTCACTGTTTTTGAATCTGAGATTAACATCATCAGCCTCCAGAGATATCTTTAGCTTGATTGCTGATTCATTAAATACAGTAGTTACATCATTGTAATATATGACATTCATTCCTGAACCTCTGACTGTTGATCCATTATCAAAAATATATGACTGTCCCGGAAAAATATTCTGACCATTAAGAAAAAGATCCACTTGCCCGTTGAACCTCAGAAAATATGTATTTATACTTTCCAGATAAAGAAGATAAATTTCGTCCTTAAGATTCTCCCTGTACAGATGCTTCACTCCATCATATTGGCAATTGATGCTATTATCAATTACCATGACCTTGTTTTTTTCCGGGACATCACTTACAGATTTTAAAATAAAATTCTTAATGTTCCGGAACTCTTTATGGGGTATGTTTAAGACTAATGCCACGGTTTCCAGGAACTCCATCTCATTTTCAGTTATTTCAGCACCGAAATAGATAAAATCCAGGAGCTGGACGACCACATATAATTTTTGTTTCAGAGGTAACTCAACATTTATCTTTTCGCATATGGCTAAAATCCTGACTGAAATAAGAGATGTACGTTTCATATCTTTAATGCTACCCCTGTCGATATTCTCTGAATCGTATTGTATTAGGTATTCATCAAATATTTCCATATACCTTTTTCCCAATTCACTATTCAACTGACGCGATAGAAACAGTTTTACGATATCCCTTTCTTTGCTTGAGATTTCAGTAATAGTACGGACATCACTTATAAGGACAAATAATTGTACAAGAGCTTTTAATATAGGTTCGATCATTGATCCGGAATTTGTAAGAGACTTTTAGGAATAAAATATATCTTTGCTAAAAGCTGTTCAAACGATTAATAATTATTTGTTTATATAATCTTTATCAGTTAAGTATTGAAACATGATCACTATGGTAGGATCTATATATATACAAATAAGGTTAAACAAATGTTCAAACCCGGGATTATTTTTTACTCTTGTGTAGTTTGAATTTACATTAAATTGAATTGTTATTCACAGGCATAATAGGATATATAGCTGATACTTTTAAATACAAATTATTTAAATAAATATACAATGAGGAAATTGATTATTGACCCAACACCTACCACTCCTTCAATAGTACTTGATCCGGACAAAAAAATCTATATGATTTCTGGTGAATCAAGGCCTTCGGATGTAAGGGAGATCTATGACCAGATACTTTCATGGCTCGATGAATTCAGTAAGTATATGATTAATATAAACGATATAAAAGACCCTGTAATATTTAATTTCGATTTGGAATATTTTAACTCCTCATCGGCTAAATTAATACTTGATATATGCAAGACTTTGGCAGACATGAGGGAGAAGGGGGTTGATGTATCAATAAAATGGCACTATGACAAAGATGATGAGGACTTACTGGAGGCTGGAAAGGAGATGTCGAAAATTGTTAAATTTTCCTTTGAGTATATTGAGACATAAAGATACACAGATCGGTTGAGGTTTGTAACCGATCTGATAAAATATCATTATATTAATTCAAGCAGCAGGAATCCCAGATGTGGTCCAAAATAATATATAATACAGATAACCATTCCATTCAGTCCCCCCCTGCTGGCATTAAAAATTACAGGAAAATCTTTACTGATCCGATTGCTGAAGGACTTTATCAGGATATGCAATTGATATGGAATCATATTACATATACTAAAAGTGAAAAATCATTCTGGTACGATTTTGCTTCAGGAATACCGGAAAAGTTCGGTGTGCTTAACCTTTTCATAAGACCATTTGGAGATTTTTGCAGGACATGTATCATAACGGACGAGGAGATTGACGTTCTTGTTCAAATGGACCTTGAACAAAAGAAGATATTTCAAACTAAAATCAAAGACGAGAAACGATTCAGGCGGGAATTAAACTACCTGATCCCCTTACAGTTGAAAAAGATAGGATATGAGGTTCTCAGGCGTGAGGAGATTATCGAGATTGATATGTTAATGATCAGAAAACTGGCAAGGGCTGATCATGCCAAGTATTTACACGAGATGAGAACCAGGAAAGCCAGACTAGAAAATGATCAGGAAGATACTGCCAATCTATATATCACTGATTTTAATAGCCTCCCTTTAGAAATTCAATACTCAAATATAGATAACACATTCCATATACCCACAAAATTATTATCGATTGGTTATAAGATCAGACCTGTTAAAAAAGGTTTTAATCCTGTGACACTCTCATTAAATGGAGAGGAAATTGAAACTATGGCAAAAGTGGAACATATTCGGTGGAGCTGGGAAAAAAGATTAAATGGCTGGAGATATGGAAAGGAGAGGGACAATATTAAGAAGACACACCCCAGCCTGATACCTTATGAAGAGTTAGATGAATCTGAAAAAGTGAAAGACCGCCAGCTTGTGAAATTAATCCCCTCTTTGCTACACGATATTAGTTATGAAGCATATCCTATTTCCCCCAGCAGAATCAATAAAATATCTTATGCAATAAAACCTCAGAGCATAATTCAAAGATTATTAAGTGAAACCCGCAAACTTAATGATGAGATCAGTAAACTTATAGTAACAACTCCTGAGATCAATGAAAGGATTATATCAATAAACAGTAAGATTGAAGAGACTATCAATGAAGTTCAGGGAAGTTATACCTACGCCAGGCATATTCAGGAAATATTCCTGCCGGAAGACATTTATATTAGAGAATGCTTCCCGGAGAGTTTTGTATTATTCAAACCGAAGAATATTGTGAGCGGTGATTTTTATTTTTTCAGCAAGCGTAATGACCTGGTAATTTTCGCTCTGGCAGATTGTACCGGTCATGGGATCCCGGGGGCATTGATAAGTACCATTGGGTATGGAAATCTTGATATGGTTGTAAATGTGAATAAGATTAATGACCCCGTAAAAATACTTCGTCACCTTTACACATATGTTCACAGGTTCATGAGAAGGAACATGGAGGGCCATGGATTGCAGGACGATATGGAGATTACTCTGTGCGTTCTGAATACAACTACTAACCTTCTTACATTTTCGGGTTCGGGGAATATCATTTACCATGTAACTGAAGGGGAAATTTTCGAGATTAAATCTGAGTATTATAAAGATGACTCAAACCTGAAACAGGAGTATACTTTTAGTTTGAATACGACCCAAATGAAAGCGGGTGATACGTTATATTTATGTTCAGATGGTTTTCCCGATCAGATGGGAGGGAAAGATCATAGGAGATACCAGAAAAAAAAGCTAATGAACTTCCTGCATCAGATACATAAATCTCCAATGGCTGAACAGAACGATCTGTTATATGAAGAGATCGAAAAGTGGAGGGAAGAAGCTGATGAGGACCAGACAGATGATATCTCTGTTATAGGCATCAGAATATAAAGCTGATTGTCTAGGTTTGTAATAAATTTTCTCCGGGTTATTCCCTGAAATAAATATCTATCTCAGCTCTATCTCTTTTATAATTGACCCTTCGGATCTTGACCCTCAAAATATTTTTTCCTGAACGTGAAGAAAGATCCTTAAGAAGCCGTTGTTTTTTATCTGGACTAAGCAATTCCAGTTTATCATAAATAATCGTAAGTCGTTCAGGTTTGTTTTTAATCATATATTCCTCGAGGACATATGCAGACAGAATAACTATTGCGTTAATGATAAAGATCCCTAACATAGGGAATCCGACCAGCTTAAAGGAGTTGACCACCGAAAGCCCGATTGTTGTAAAGATATACGACATATCCTTTATGCTGAAATTCCTTGTTCTGAACCTGAGGATAGTGAAAACGGCAAACAGACCTATAGCCATTCCTAATTCTAAAAACACTGCTTTCAGCATCGAGCCTATAAAGAAGATCATTATGCCCATTAGGAACAGGCCAAACATGAAGTTCTCCTTCCTGGAATAACGGAAATAAACCAGACGGATAAGAATAAATAGAAAAAATATATTTATCACAAATCTTATCATCATACCCAGGAAATCCGGATTATTCAAATTAAATAGATTGTCTGCCATAGTCTGAATATTTAAGGTTTAAAATTTATCTGCAGGTATTCATTAAAAGGTATATAATATCCATTCTTCCCGTTAACATTTTGTAAAATTCATCGAGATACATTATAATGTCCTTTTTTTCTCGCTGAACTAAATAGGGGAATTCGTTGATTACACTGTAAAAATCCTCCTTTTTCTCTGAAAATACTTCCAGGTCTTTCAGAAACACATCTTCAGTCCGGCACATGCCTCTGAAAATGCGCTCCCGTACAGTTTCAGTTCCTATGTTTTCAGCAGGAACTGCATAACTGGCATCCACAACTCCTGTCCAGTCAAAATCATAAGGAATAGCTATGGAATACATTAAGGAGTCAAAAGTTAAATGTTTGAATAATCTAACATTGTGTTGTCCGGGGATGGACCAATCATAATTGCCGATCATATAATTGAATATGGCTACCCTGTCCATTACCCTGGGTTCAATATTCCTCTGGGTCAGGGACTTCGACTTCAACTGCACAGCACTTATTCTGGAAGCTAAAAACTCAACCGGTTCAATAAAAAATCCAAATTGAGTAATCGGTTTTTTTCTCCCTTCTGTATCTATGTAGTTTATCCTTAGTAATCTAACCCTGAAACTGGTATCTGTCAGGACATTAAACATTTTATAGACAAGGTATTCTCTTAGTACATAAGTTTCATTCACATTACCTGGATTACAGGAAGGAACCAGCTTTAATTTAGATATCTTGTTCAGATCGGCATATCCGAAATCTACCTTTTTAAAGTTAAGTTCAATAGGAGGAAAATAGCAGTAATTGTTGCGGAATGTCCCACGCGTCCTCAATCTGATATCGCCAAATATTGAATCTGTTTCACTTAAATTAAATGTTATTTGTGCTTTTAAATATTCTTCTTTAGGCTTATTCCTGATATAATTTGTAAGGTCAAGTCGCAGGGTAATATCAAGCAGCTCATCATTCTCGAAAAGTCCGAAATTCTCTTTTGGGGCTGAGGCAACTTTAGAATTACCTCTCTCTTTATCACCAATACCGCATACTTCAAAAACAATCAATGTCAGCAGGCAAAAAAGAAAGAGTATCTTTTTTTTCATATCAATAAAACATGAGGAAAGTTGTTCAATATGGTAAAAATATATAATTATAATTAGTAATAACGCATTTTGTGGTTGAAATTTCAGAATCACTTATTCTCTTAAATAGTTACATCGAACTATTGTTGGCTTTTTATCACCCCGTTCATTTGATATCAACATATCTCCATTTGTTAAAAAAGTAATTCCTTCCGGCTGATTGTAAATATCTGAGTCGAGCTTTTCCAAATATTCTATTTTCCCGTTCATATCAAAAACAAACAGCAGCCGTTCCATGCCTGACACAACAAATAATCGATTTGTATAAGGATGTATTCCAATTGCGGAGGTATTAAGTTCAATGATCGGTTTCTTCTTATCCTCTTTTTTGCCTTTCTCCATTGGAACTTTGATCTTATTATCCAGGGCAAATTTCTTAATAACTGATAGATCAAAGACAAACACAGGTTTTTCTGACAGTTTTTTGGATTTCAGGTCAAAAGCATAAATTACCCGTTTATTTTTATATCCCGATTTTTCTCCTGGCTCTCCTTTTGGAGCGATCAATAGCCTGTTTGCCTTCCGGTCGAAACATAACCCTTCATTATCTTTGCCTATACTGCCCATTTTATAAATCACACGTTTGAATAATGCTGATTCATAATTGGCAATTTCAAATAAGGTGCCATCACTCCTCAGTATATAAACTGCTTTATCAACCCTTGCTATCCCTTCATAGTCGCCATCTGAATAGAAACTGTATTTCTTATTAATTTGTTCTTTTATAAGATCATAAAAGAAAAGTATACCATTTTCATCCTGAATACAGGCAATGGAAGAGGCACCTGTTTCAGATATTCCAGATATTTCATTAAGAACAGATGGCAGGGTATATATTTTGTCAGGATCTGATAGATTATAATCAAATGGGTTGATTGGATTAGCAATGCTCTTACCGGACTGATCTTCATGACAAAAGATACTAAGCAGGCTAATAATAAATAAAGAGAAGTTTACCATAAAAAAAAAAAATAGTCATATAAATACCAGAGGACTCATTTGATATCAGTAGTTCTGAAATTCAAATCAAATCCAAAAAGCTTCCTCGTTATTATAAAAGTAAATTTAGTTAAAAAAATCAGAGGAACATTCCTATTGGAAAAAGTCCATTTGAACCATCTAATTCTCTTAATTTTGGAGCCTGGAAATTAAAAGAATTGCTTAAAGCTAATTTTAGATTAAATTTGAAAATAAAATTTTGATGATCGTTCTATAAATCTGCGCTCTATGTCTAGCATAATTGATGGATACAATTATGATATTTTCATCAGCTACCGTCAAAAAGACAACAAATACGACGGGTGGGTCACTGAGTTTGCTGACAATCTGAAGAAAGAGCTCGAGGCAACATTTAAGGAGGAGATAAGCATATATTTTGATATCAACCCTCACGATGGACTTCTTGAGACACATGATGTGGATGCCTCCCTTAAAGAAAAACTTAAATGCCTGGTTTTTATTCCAATAATTTCCCGCACCTACTGCGATCCTAAATCATTTGCCTGGGAACATGAGTTAAAGGCATTTGTTGAATTGGCCACTCAGGATAATCTTGGATTGAAAGTATCACTCTTCAGCGGGAATGTAACAAACCGTGTTCTTCCTATTCGTATACATGATCTGGAGAATGCAGATATTACGCTTTTTGAATCGATACTGGGAGGAGCAATGCGTGGTATCTATTTTGTTTATAAGTCCCCGGGAGTAAACAGACCATTAAAACCAAATGATGATCCTCAAAAGAACCTGAATAAAACCTTTTATCGTGATCAGATAAATAAAGTAGCAAACGCTATTGATGAAATAATTAACAGTTTAAAAAGGATACAAACCGGATCACAGAATGAAAATAATAATAAAATCCCTGATATTCAACTTCGATTCAAAACTCCGGTAGCCGGTCAGAAAAAAATCCATAATAAAATATATAAATACAGAGGAACCTCTTTAAAAAAATTCAGGAAGTACATCTTTTCAATATTGTTTATTGCCTTTATGCTTTTTTTGGCATTTGGTTGGAAGGGTCGGATTAATTTTTTAGGTTTTGGCAGATCCAAAAGAGAACTTGCCAAATCATATGTCGAAAATGCTGTAAACTATTTCAACAAAAAAGAGTATGAAGCTGCAAATGCAGAATTGGCACTTGCATTGGCAAGTGATCCTAAATACTCTTATGCCTGGAGTACCAAAGCTGCTGTAAGTGTCAGGCAGGGCGATTTGAACAAGGCAATCCGGGAAACCATTGAAGCTGTAAAATTTGATCCTCATAATCATGAAGCAGCTTATAATATGGCTTATGCTCTTGATGATCAAAAAGATTATACGCAAGCCATAGAATGGTATTCAAAAGCAATTAAGATTGATTCCACCTTTATTCAAGCATATAGCGCATTAGGCAGAGTGTACAATACAATAGGCCAACCTGTTAATGCAATAATTTTACTCAGCCTTGCCGAGGAAAAATTTCCTAAATCAGAATACATATACCTGATCTATAAAAACCTTGGAAATGCATATTCGAAACAAGGTATGAACGATACAGCTATTAAATATCTTGAACTTTCCCGAGAAATTAAACCATCTGAACCAGAGACAAATCTTTATCTTGCAAGGGTATATGAAACTGTTGGACAAATAACAAAAAGCATTGACCTATGGAATAACTATATTGAATTCGAGACAGACACTTTAAAAATTAATGAGGCTAAAAGGCATATAAAAGAAATTACCATCCGGCACCTAAAAGAGATAATTCAATAATTATAAGTTTCATCTCCAGTCCCCTATAAGAACGAATGGAGCCCAGTAAAATGGGTGAGAATATTTTTCATCAATCATCAGGGTGAGCTGCGCTCTTCGCAGCGCTTCAGTCTTACTCAGTTTATTTTTAATCAGATTCTTATAAAACTCCCCCATTAGTGTAGCTGTTGATATATCCGACACACTCCATAAACTAACCAGGACAGAAGGTGTTCCGGCATACATAAAAGCACGTGTTAGGCCAACCATACCTTCACCTCTCACCAACTTTCCAAGACCGGTCTGACAGGCAGATAAGACCACCATGTCAGCATTAAGTTTAAGATTAAATATTTCGGTTGCCTGAAGAAATCCATCCTCTTCTGGATCGTTATCCTGAGTAAGGACTAGCGAACTGAGATCTGGATTTTTCTCATCAATCAATCCATGAGTGGCAAAATGTAAATATTCAGGTTTTTTCAGTTTTAACTCTTGTTTTACATCTTCCTCTGTTGCTTCTTCCCTGACAAAAATTTCAGCAGTTCCCTTCTTGAAGTATGATGATATCAATTGGACTTCTTTACCGCTGAATTCCAATCTTTTATAGTTATTACCCCGGGTTTCTGCCAAGCCCTCTTCCCGCACATAAACCGGGTCTCCAAAGGCAATAAGCTTTTTGTTTGAGGGCCTGGATATTAAGGCCCCAGATTCATCCATAACAAGACTATTTAAAACACTTGCTGACTGGACATAACTAATCGGATATTTCTTTATAAGGTAAGGAAGGTCAATAAATGAATCATTAACATTTGTTTCCTGATTCCCGGTTAATAATACCTCAAAGGGCAGATAATTTAATATTCCGTCTGGAACAATGATAAGCTCTGATTTCCTGCTTAGAAATGGCTCTGCTGGTTTAATAAGTTGTTCGTATAATGCGTAACCAGTCCCTGAAAGGAATCCTGTCGAGCCCTCCACAGGATCAAGAAGCGCGAATCTGATAGTCTCAATTTGTTCGCGGAGTTTTTCACTCCCGGGAAGCATAAATAACTTATGATCCGTAGCAGTTATAACCCACATGCAAGAGCTGCTGTCGCCGACCGAATATTCAATGATAACCGTATTCTTATCAGGGCATAAAGACTTGACCTCGTCAAGTGTGATCGGCTCGGGAATCTGGAGTTCTCCTGATAATGATTCAGAAAGGAGATCCAGTAATACTCTTGATTTGCACCTTTCTGCATAGCTGAAAGCAAAGGCATCATATCCTTTGGTGTTATCCTTTTCATGAAGCTTTCCAAGCATATCAATTATGTCTTCAAAGGCAAAACGTTCCCTTGCCATAAAACTAGCTTTCCAATCTTCGCTCTGCAATGTATTACGCATTCCTTCAAGGATTGTAAGTGCAGAATCATTTAATTCCACTGCTTTAACATAATCTCCCCTCTGTTCATAATTTTCAGCCATCCCTGCAAGTATTCTCCAGTTCAGATCAGGGTTATTGGATGACTTTGCAATTTCATAAGCTGATTCATAGTTGGACCTGGAGTTATCCAGCTTTCCAAGAAGGCTCTGATCATTTGCCAGATTCACAAGACAAGTGGCTTCCAGAACTTTATCCTTTAATTCGCGACTGATTATAAGGCCCCTGGAATGATATTCCTCTGCCCTGGTATAATCTTTAGTATCATAAAGAAGAGTCCCTAAATTGCTCAATAAAGCTAATACGCTGTATTGGTCTTCCTCTTCTTCATATATTTTAAGCGCATTATTATAATACTCATACGCTTTTTCCGTCCTTCCGACATTCTGCAAGACTATTCCCATATGATTATATACACCTGCCAGTTCCCACAGATCGTTCTCTTCCTTCATTATCTCTGCTGCTTCATTTATCTTATCGATGGCTGTATTATTATCGCCGAGATTTGAGTATACATACCCTATCTGGTTTAGTACAATACCCATTCTTACTCTGTCGTTTAAATTTCTATGTATTTCCAGGGCTTTTAACAGGTTTTCATGAGCCTCAGGAACCATCCATTATTGTTCAGGTATTCACCAACCCTCAGATATGCCTGAGCTTTATTAGATAATGTTCTGTTTAAATTCAACAAATCTCCAATCTCTGATCTTAACACTTCAGCTCTCTCAAAATAGTCTATTGCCTTTTCATGGTCCTTTAAGAAGGAGGAGTAAACTGCTCCAATGCTATTAAGACTGTTTCCTGTCAATTGTCTGTCATCAACCTTTTCCCTTTTTGTCAGTGCATCCTGGTAATACGACAAAGATGTCTCATAATCCAGACCCCAATATATAAGTCCCAGCCCGCCCAATACTTCTGCCTCTCCTCTCTCATCTCCAATATTTCTGTAAATATCCAAAGCCTTTTGATAGTACCCGATAGCCTTTTTTTTCTCCTCTTCAATTCCCCGTATACTAGTTCCCAGATCATATAAACTATCAGCAGCCAATTTATCTTCTTTTTCCTCTTTCGACCAGGTTGTTAAATAGTTAACTCCAATTGAAAGGCTCCTCTCTCCAAAAATCTTCTCAAAACGTGCGGAGGTCTTTTTTGCTACAACCATTATCTGACTGGATTCTTCAGAGTCTCCATTCAACTCTTTCCTGAGGATTTCTTTAATAAGCTCATTTACAAATGGTTTAACAAACAACCTGTGATTCCTGATGAGAGAGTCAGCCAGCTGGTCGTTATTCTGATAATATGCCTTTCTGAGATACAGGTTAAACTTGTCCTGAGTGAGCTGCTGTGATTGCTTTGATGCAACTATGGGATTTGAATGAATAATAACCAGGATTACTAAAAGAATTGATATCAGTCTTATCGGTTTCTTTACTTTGATACCTTTCACCATGATTGTTATTTTGAACTGGTAGTCTTAAATGCATAATTGATCTGAGATATTTTAAAAATCACTTGTTACTGTTTTTCGACAATTCCAGCGCTTTTTGCAACTCCAGTATTGCTTTGTCTTTTTTGCCCACATCAGTGTAAAGCGATCCAAGTATCTCATGAGGCAGATTTGCATCAGCATTTATTTTAGAAATAATCTGAAATTCATTTATGGCATCCATAAGTAAACCGTGATCTATATAGTATGCTCCCAGTACTGAATGCAGACTACTGCTTTCCGGTTCATTTTTAAAAGTATTTCTGATCACCTTTTCCTGTTCCTCAACCTCTTTAGACTTTTCAAGGGAAAGAACAGAAAACTTCTGATTAGCAGATTTATCAGAACTGATAAGCTCCTCACCTTCAACATACCAGAAATAGGATCCTCCAAATTCAAGTTCTTTTTCATCATCAGGATAATTCAAAGTAATACCTGATACTTCCTTACTCCATAGCATGCCCATGTTATTATAGAGTTTCACAATATAATTGTCATAGGATTTCTTAGCAATCCATGAAAATGATGGACGACTTGTTTTAATAAGGGTGTTGTAAGGAGTTGTGAGTTCAATTACCTCTTCAATATTAAAAGATCGTAATCCAGCTAATGCACCTATATTCTTTTTGCTTTCTTTATTAATTGTAAAAGCAGATAAATTAACCATCATTGCGGAAGATAAGTTTTTAACATCACCAATAGCCTGAGTTGCAGGAGAGGCTTCTCCTGAAATTGAAATCGTGCTGTTAGGGCCAAGACTTATAAAAGTGCTGTTTGAAAATAATAGTTTTACAATTGAATTTCCTGATGTTTTAATCTGATCTCCCTCGTTTAGCTGTGTACCCCAACTGGCTTTTAAAAATTCACTTCTATTGGCCGTTCTTAATAGAACGTCCCCACTTATTTCAGTAATAACTGCAAGACATTGAACAGGTTGCTGGGCAAAAGATGGTTTTATAACAAACAACAGGCCCACAATTATAATAATTGATATTTTTTTTGATCTCATAACCTTATTCCTCCAGCTATTTATTTTTAAATTATTGTATATAAGGAACAAAACAAACCCGATAATTATACCATAAAGTGAAACTCTATACAAAGATATGATAAGCCATTATGAAAGTCAATAATTAAGTGGGTTTAAATGAAAGACTTATTCACATATTTTTCATCTCTGCATCATCTATAACACCTATGTCAGTCTGCAATTTCATTCTATTCTTTAGAGATGCACGTATTGTAGATATTGAAACCGTGAGTTCCCAATTTGCTTTTTACCAGGTCACTTTGTTGAAAATGCTTTTAATGTAAAAATCTTTGTTTTAAATATTCATACCTTCGAAGTCTTCAAAAACGAAAAACGATAGCATATGAGTGCCAGCAATATAACAACACTGAGTGCAGTGATCAAGGATATCGAAAGAATTTTCATACTTCAAAAAGATAATCAGCAAAAAATTGCAGATTCCTCTGCTGCCGACCGCAGACAAAAACTTGACCTCCTCCATAAAACAGTCCTTAAATATCGTACTGAAATAAGAGAGGCATTGTATAACGATTTCCGAAAGCACCAGAGTGAGGTTGATATAGCTGAAATATATCCGGTGATCTCTGCTGTAAAATATGCCCGGAGTCATCTGGCACGCTGGATGCGTCCGAGAAGGGTGGCAGTGCCTATGGCCCAGCTAGGCACAAGTTCCTATATTCACCATGAACCCAAGGGAGTTGTGCTGATTATTTCCCCCTGGAATTTCCCCATAAATCTTACATTCGGGCCACTGGTTTCTGCAATCGCGGCCGGAAATTGTGCCATCCTAAAACCATCGGAACATACTCCGTACGCTTCGGCGTTAATGAAAAAAATTGTAAATGAACTTTTTGATGAATCCGAAGTTGCCTTGATCGAAGGTGATATTGATGTTGCTACCCAATTGTTAAAAATGCCTTTCAACCATATTTTTTTCACGGGATCACCTGAGGTAGGTAAAGTTGTAATGAAAGCAGCGGCAGAAAATCTTACTTCTGTAACTTTGGAGCTGGGCGGAAAATCGCCGACTATTGTAGATAAAACAGCTAACCTGAAAGATGCTGCTTTACGGATCGCTTTCGGAAAATGGATGAATAACGGGCAGGTTTGTATAGCTCCTGATTATCTGTTTGTTCAGGAAGAGATTGCAGAGGAATTACTGGACAGGTTAAAAACTTCTGTCAGATCGTTTTATGGAGAAGAGGCCTCATCTTCAGATTCATATAACCGAATTGTAAATCAGAAACATTTTAAAAGAGTAGAAGGGTATTTTGAAGAGGCCAAATCGCAGGGGGCAAAGGTGGAATATGGAGGTAAAACAGATCCCTCCGACGATTATATAGAGCCAACCATAATGACGAATATTCCGGAAGATTCTGCTCTTTCGGAAAAGGAGATTTTTGGTCCCATTTTACCTGTTTACACCTTCATTGATCTCCGGGAGGTGATTGATAAAATCAATTCAAAAGAGAGACCCCTGGCACTATATATATATAGTACCAACAGGGAGAATGTAAAACGAATTATTAATAATACAAGGGCTGGTGGAACCTGCATCAATCATAACGGGATTCATTTTTTTAATAACAACCTGCCCTTTGGAGGCACAAATAACAGTGGATTCGGAAAAGCAAACGGATTTTATGGTTTTGAATCCTTCTCAAATCAGAGGGCTGTATTAAAACAATGGGCACCTATGAACGCTTTGGATCTAATGTCACCTCCATATAACCAATTCAAACAGAAGCTTATAGATTTTTCTATAAAATGGTTTTAATTCGGGACTAACATGCCATGGCATGTCCCTGCAACCCATCGAACAAAATAAAATATTGGATGTTATTATTTAATGAAACTCCTTTAAATTATTTAGAGGTTAACTTTTACTGTTTGTTTTAATAAATTCTGTACCAATGAAAAAGATAATAATCATTTGTCTGTTAATTTCAACTGTTATTAACATGTCGGCTCAAAAGCGTTTTGTGGTTATCATGAAAGACGGATTCGAAACACCGGTTATAAGGAACCGGGTTGCAGATACCGACAGAGAACAACAGAACAATAAAAATAAACCTGAAAGAGACAGAAAATTAGCGAAAATAATTGGTTTTACCAATAGTAAAGGTATCTCCAGTACCAGCCAGTTTGTCGACGGGAAAGTTGGATTTGAAGCAATTCTTACACCTGCGCAGGAGAGTTCCCTGAGAGGTGATGCGAATGTGGAGGGGGTTTACGAGGATTTCCAGGTGCAGGGCAACCCGATCCAGCAGGGAAATCCCATTCAACAGGGTAATCCTATCCAGCAGTCATGTAATTATAACGAGTCGACCAAGTCAAGCTGTGCAATCAACCTGGTTGGCGGTTCGGCAAACAGCAATAACCGGAAAGAATCGATTTGGATCCTGGATACCGGTATAGATAAAAATCATCCTGATCTGAAAGTAAACTCGAAAAATAATATTCCGGTGTCGTTCATTCCAGGAGAAAGTGCTACAGATGACTTTGCCGGACATGGTACCCATTGTGCAGGAATTGCTGCAGGAAAAGGAGTAGGGCAATTGGGAGCGAGCGGGGTCTCTTCAGGTGCAGAGGTTATTCCGGTAAAAGTTCTTGACCGTAACGGAGTCGGTACATGGTCTAATATAGTCAAGGGTCTTGATCATATAGCAAAATACGGACAGGCAGGTGATGTAGTAATGATGAGCCTGGGAGGTTACGATATTGCCAATTGTGCAAACTCTAATCCTGCTATTGTAAGTGCAATACAGGAGCTGGCAAACAAAGGATTGTTTATAGTTATGTCGGCCGGGAATGACAGGGGTGATGCCAATCTTAATCTGCCTGGCTGTATTAGTGGCACAAATGTATTTACAGTTGCAGCACTCGACTTTAATTGTACATCCGGTATTACAGGATGTGCAGCATATTCTAATTTTGGCAAGCCTGCTGTTGACTGGGCCGCTCCCGGGTCTGCAGTATTCTCAACCTGGCCGGGAAACAGGTATCAGGTAATGTCGGGAACATCGATGGCTTGCGCCTTGGTAGCAGGTGTTATTCATTCCAGGAACGGAGCCCCTTTTGTCGGAAGTACGATTAACTGTAACGGGGTAAACTATAATATCCCAAAACGATGAGATAACAATCTTTTTGTGTGCTCAGATTCCGGCAACTGTTTATGATGCCGGAGTTGATGCCTCTTAATCAGACCTGGTTAAGGAGACACCTAAATGATTATTTGTTAAGAGCTTATCGAACAATAATACCTGCAGGATGTTAATGAATTAATTATTATACTGAAATGGCAAGCATAGTACCGGGGTATGAATACGATATCTTTATCTCCTACCGTCAAAACGATAACCGTTCAGGCTGGGTAACAGAGTTCGTCTCATCCTTGCAGGAGGAGCTTGCTGCTACCTTAAAGGAGCCAGTTTCGATCTACTTTGATACCAACCCCCATGTTGGTCTCCTTGAAACCCATAATGTGACAAAGAGTCTGGAGGGCAAGCTGAAAAGCCTGATATTAATCCCTGTTATATCTCAAACCTTTTGCGATCCTAAAGGTTTTGCATGGCAGAATGAATTTCTCGCTTTCCGTGACCTTAGTAAGGATGATGACTTCGGTCTCGACGTTCAGCTAGCTGACAGGAATTTTACAAGCCGGATATTACCTGTACAGATACATGAGCTGAGCCAGGAGGACCTTCAGCTATTTGAAAAAGAAAACGGAGGCCCCTTACGGGCAATCTCCTTCATATTCAAATCGCTCGGTGTTAACCGGCCTCTAATCCCTTCCGACAGCCGCTCTGAGAACAGCAATAAAACACTTTACCGCGACCAGATAAATAAAACTGCAAATGCCATCCATAAAATAATAAGTGCCCTGCAAAAGAGAAACGATATTTTATCAGGGCATGTTACAGATTCAGAACAGGGAAACATTCCGGTCGAACGAGGCCGGCTGGTATTGACTGAATTGAATCGAAGGAATGTATTCAGGGCTGGTCTTGCCTACCTGGTAATAGCACTGGCTGTCCGCCAGATGATATTGATAATCTCAAAGCTTGGCGGCCTGACGGATCAGATATCACACTATCTTGATTGGATCCTTATTGGCATTTTTCCGGTAGCACTGGTAATGGCATGGCTTTACGAAAAAAGTCCACAGGGATTTATCCGTACATCCTCTTTTAAATCTTCTGAAAATCCTTACATACCGACTCAGAAAAAACCATTAACCGGGAACATGATAATTGGATTGTTAAGTGTGCTGGTTGTTATCCAGTTTGCATATTTTTATTTTGTCCAGGATAAATTTCAAGGCCGTTCATTGAATAGTGATAATTCGGTAGCTGTTCTACCATTCGAAAACCGCAGCGACAATCAGAATGATGAGTATTTCGCTGATGGATTAACTGATGAAATAATTGAACATTTGTCGATACTGGGCGATCTGCATGTAATAAACCGCCAGTCGATTCAGGAGTACCGAGGGAAGGAATTATCATACAAAAGCATTGGCAGCGAACTTAACGTGTCTAATGTTCTGACAGGAAGTGTTCGCCGGACAGGAGATGTAATAAAGATATCGGCAAAGCTTATAGAATGTTCGACCAATAAATACCTGTGGGGAGCAACGTTTCAGCGTACAACAAAAGAGATGATGGCTGTTCAGAGTGAAATAGCCCGAAGTATTGCAGCCGTTTTAAATATCAGGATTAATGAACTGGAAGATGCAAAACTCGATCGCTGGCCGACACAAAATCCTACTTCATACGACTATTACGTCAAGGGAAGAACACTATACCATCTGTACCAGAGTAAGAGTAACGATCAGGCTATTAATCAGTTTAAGATGGCTGTTGCACTTGACCCTGAATACGCCCTGGCCTGGGCAGGCCTGGGGGATGCCTACAGTCAGATGCACGCCCGCTTCGGCAAGGATATTTCATGGATCGACTCCAGCATAGTAGCAGGGGAAAAAGCAATAAAGCTTGATTCAACTTCGTCTGAAGCCTATAAGGCGCTTGCAAATGCCTACAACTATGCAAACAAATACGATACGGCTTTTGCACTACTGAAAAAGGCCGTTGAGTTAAATCCCTCAAATGCCCAGGTAGTAGGTAATCTTGGTACCTCCTACTTTCTTCGCGGCGACCTGCCATCGGCGCTGATCTGGGAAAAGAAAGCAGCAGGGCTTAATCCTAAGAGTGCAATACCCTTTCAGATTGTTGGATTGATATACAGGCTTCTGGGCGATTTACCAAACGCCGAGTCGTGGCTGGAAAAATCACTTGAACTCAATCCTTCGTCGTACTGGGATACCTATGAGTTACTTGCCTATTGCTATATATCCGATGGACGCAAAGAGGACGCTCTTAAATTAATTACAACCATGTTAAAGAATGTCAGGCCTGATTCCAGAACATATGAAATAGCCGGTCTGATAGCTCACTTTACAGGAGATAAAAATCGGGCCCGATCATACTATCAACAATCAATAGATCAGAATAAATCGTATAATAACGATCCCAGTACCATTTGCCCGATCGGTCTTGGACAAATCCTTCTAGAGGATGGTAAAAATGTCGAAGCTGAAGTATATTTATCTCATTCGCTTGATATCAATCTCAGGGAAATAAATAATGGTTCGCAGGATGATGATCCTCCTTTTAATATTGCCGGGATATATGCTATCAGGGGGCAGCGTTCAGAGGCAATCCTCTGGTTAAAAAAAGCAATCGGAGCCAAGTGGATCGATTACGCTAAAGTAGAGAACGGACCCTGGTTCAGCAGGTACCGCGACGATCCGGAAATGAAAACCATGATGAGTGACCTGCACAGGATAACAGAAGAGATGCGTCTGATAGCCAGCGGAATGTGATATTCCTCTCCGTTTTTACGTTAAATCCTAATCGAACAAAATCATTTTCAAGACGTTGATGAAATCAGATTATTGCAATGAGTGAATTTAAAAATTTCATAATATAGCATGATCAACAAATATTAATAAATAATGAATAATTATAGTGAACAAATGACTGAAGTGGCTAAATTTGAAATCTAAAACTTATTAATGATGAGAACTACCATTGTGACAATAATGATTCTGGCTATAATGACCAGCTGCAATTTCAGCAAATCAGTAAAAAAGGATTTTGTTTCCGGGGTGCTTACAAAAGGCGATGGGCTTTCTTGTGAGAATGTTTACCTCTCCCTGAATGACCAGGAGACAAAGCAAACCACTTTTGTTTACGGACAAAAGTTCAGGATGGAATTCGATAATATAGCCGGTTTTAAAAAGGAAAACGGAAATGTATATCCGGGTATGCAAGTAATAGTCCTAAACAATGCCGGAGATACAGTATTATTAGCAAATGACTTGTACAGTGAGAAAACTGATGGATTAAACCTCTCTCCATTATTGCTCTCAGCTACAGTCACAGCAGCCTCTCCAATAAATTCAGGTGGTGAATATATATTGTATGTGAATATCTGGGATAAAAAGGAGAAGGGAACATTTACAGGGCAAATGAATTTTAAGGTGGTCCCAAATGATCTTTTCACTGTTGAAGCCAATAAAGTAACATTTGATGAGATCTACCTCTTTTCCCTGGAAAGGGGAATCGTTATTCCGGATAATAAGATAAAATTCAATGAAAATATATATCTGATTCTTGAAGGAGTTACCGGTTTTAAAGAAGAAACAGGTATGGTTTTCCCGGGTCTGAGCCTTAAAGCAAGTGACGATGCAAATAATGTCATTCTTGATAATGATGACCTGTTTGCTGATTATAATGAAAGTGGTTTGTCTCTGTTGGATCTTCACTCCCAGGTATCAACACATTTCTTACTCAATGCAGGGGAATTAAAGAATCCGATGCACTGCGAACTGGTCTTATGGGATAAGAAGAGCGATGCAAGATTAACAGTGAAAACTGACCTGATAGTGGAATAGTATTCAACCTTAATATAATATTTTCTCATGCTTAACCTGCTTCAACACCCACTGCTTACACATAAACTTACTCTTTTACGCCGAAAGGAGACTGACACAAAAGATTTTCGGGAGACACTCGATGAGATCGCCGGACTGATGGCATATGAAATTACACGCGATATTCCATTGAGAAATATTACTATCGAAACCCCTCTGGGTAAATGCAATACCCGGGAACTGGCAATGGAGGTTGTCCTGGTTCCTGTTTTAAGGGCCGGTTTAGGAATGGTCTATGGTATCTCAAATCTTATTCCAAATGCAAGAATAGGGCATATAGGAATGTACCGCGATCATGTTACTTTAAAGCCAATGACCTACTATTCAAAATTTCCGGATAACCTTGCTGATGCTGTTGTAATGGTTCTCGACCCTATGCTGGCAACAGGAGGAAGCTCAACCGATGCTATCCGGGTTATTAAAGACCACGGAGCGAAGACCATAAAACTTGTATGTGTGATAGGAGCACCGGAAGGGGTGGAACAAATAATGAAAGATCATCCTGATGTTCAGATTTATTTAGCAGCTCTCGATGAAAATCTAAATGATCAAGGCTATATAGTCCCTGGCCTGGGTGACGCCGGCGACAGAATGTTTGGAACAAAATAGAGATAAAGCAGAGAAGCAGATTTCTTTGCTTTTAATATTTTTATTTCTTCCTGCTCTTGAAGAATTTCTCAGCGGCCAGCCAATCCTCTTCTGCAGATCCATGAACCCCGCGGGCCACTCTGTCATGATAGATCTCTTTCGCTTTTTTGCGAATATCTTCATCGGTTGGTCCTGATTTAGAGGTAGTTACCTTTTTGCTTTTTACTACCTTCGTGGCAACAGAAACCTTTTTCGGTTTGCTGGTTGCCTTCACATTTGTTGTTTTCATTATTCCCAATTTAATCCTGCTTAAACCGTTATTTATTATGCAGCAAATTTACATCAATTATTGGTAGTAAAATAATTTATCCATCTCTATTTTTAAGGATATAGAGGATCTGCAATCTTTTAGCTGCACGTTTATTGATTTTCTGCCGAGTACTCGGCAAGAGGTAAATTTAATGATTTTCAAACCATTTGGATTAATGTGTTTATGATTGCCTATAGTCATTAAAAAAAATTAAATTACACCCTCATATTTATGCCATGTATAGTGATCCGGTCATAGAGGTAAAAAATGTCTGGAAATCCTTTAAGACAGTTCAGGCAGTAAGGGGAATTGATCTGAAAATTCATAAAGGTCAGTTTGTTGCATTGCTTGGTCCTAACGGGGCAGGAAAAACAACACTGGTTGAAATGATTGAAGGCATTCAGAAGCCCGATAAAGGAGATATCTCCATCATGGGTAAAAAATGGAAGGGTAACGAAGATGAGCTTCATCGTATAATAGGACTGACCCTCCAGGAAACGAGGTTTATCGATAAACTCAGGGTATCAGAAACATTGAAGCTTTTCGCTGCGTTCTTTAATCTGGGGAAAGAACGGGTTAATGAAATTATTGAGATAGTAGGACTTGAAGAAAAAAGAAAATCTTATGTAGTAAACCTGTCAGGTGGTCAGAGACAGAGGCTGGCAATCGGCATAGCCCTGATCAACAACCCTGCCATACTGCTTCTCGATGAACCCACCACCGGACTTGACCCGAATGCCAGGAGGGAAATCTGGGAAATATTAATAGGGCTCAGGGAGAAGTCTGAGACATCAATGATCCTTACAACACATTATATGGAGGAGGCAGAAAATCTATGCGACTACATAATAATTATCGATAACGGGGTAATCTTAAGGGAAGGTACATTGCAGAAGCTGCTTGAGGAAGCTCCTGAAAGAGTTGAATTCCGACAAAAAACACTTGATGATCTGTTTGTTTCACTTACGGGGAGAAAGATAAATGAATAGAATGATAAGGGTTAATCAGTTGTGGCAGCTTATCTATGCCCTCTTCCATGAAATAATAAGGGAACCAGGAGTCCTGTTCTGGGGAATCCTTTTCCCTATCCTTATGTCACTTGGCCTTGGTCTTGCTTTTACAAAAAAACCCGATGTTATAAGAAAGGTCGCAATTATCAGCAGCATTGAACCTCCTGATGCAGGATTGGGGAATAACATCCTGACTGCCTTTCTCAGGAATAATTGTGAAGGGAACCTCTCTGTAGAGGAAGAACCCTGGCAGTGGAAGTATGTAATAAAAGATGAAAAGCTGGGAAATTCTATCTTCCTTTTTTACGATATGGAATGGGATGAAGCAATGATGCTCCTGAAAAGAGGTACCATTAATGTAATTCTTATCGGACAAAAAAGTTCTGTTGAATATCATTTCGATCCGATGAACCCCGATGCAGAACTGACATTTCTGAAACTCAGTAGCATTATCGGAAGGGGCGAAAAAGTACCGGTGAATACCAACTCAGAAATAAAACCTCTTACAGTAACCGGCACACGATATATCGACTTCCTGGTGCCGGGCCTGATAGCTATGGGTGTTATGATGTCGTGCATGTGGGGAATAAGTTACGGGCTAATTGATAAACGATCGAAAAAACTACTGAGGAGACTGGTTGCTACTCCGATGAAAAAATCGCATTTTCTTATTGCTCTTATAACTGTGAGGATCATATTGAACTTTATTGAATCGCTGGTTCTCTTCTTTTTTGCACTTATTGCCTTCAAAATGACAATACAGGGAGACCTGTCGGCACTCATACTTATGTTCCTTGCAGGAAATATTGCATTTGCAGGAATAGCTGTCTTTGTCTCTTCACATACCTCTAACACTGAGGTAGGTAATGGTCTGATAAATTTTGTTGTGTTTCCGATGATGGTTCTGTCTGGTGTCTTTTTCAGCTATCATAATTTTCCCGACTGGAGTATCCCTGTCATTCAGAAACTGCCACTTACAACCCTGGCTGACGGTATCAGAAGCATATTCAACGAAGGGGCCGGCTATAACGAGGCTACAATGCCAATATTGATACTTACTACCACAGGGATTATCTTTTTTGCGGTTGGATTGAAAATCTTCAAATGGCACTAGATATCATTCATTTCCTTTTTAAACAGCAAAGAACGCAAAGTCATTGCAAATATCGCAAAGTAGAATATGTTAATTCGCCTTAGGCGATTCGGTATTGAAGATAATATTAATCCATATTCAAATTCCTCATAGAGGATTAAGAAAAAATTAGACTAATCGTCATATTTTTTAATACTGTATGCATCGTTTCTCTATTACATCTGTCTTTAATTTGGATTTGAATTAAAAATATTAAATACAGAAACATGAAAAGACTTAGAATTTTAACAACTGCATTTGTCATCCTGGTTATTTCGGCCTGTTCTAATGGCCAGATCCGTAAGACTGTGTACGGAAATGGTGATGTAATTACAAAAGAGAGAAAAGCTGATTCATTCTCAGGTATAAGAGTAAGCACCGGGATTGATATCTATCTGACACAGGGCAATAACGAATCATTATCAGTTGAAGCTGATGAAAATCTTCATGAATACATCGTCACAGAGGTTAAATCGGGAGTGCTTCATGTATACACCGACGCAAATATCCGTAAAGCTGAGAGGAAAAGAGTATATGTTATAATGAAAGATGTAAATTCTATTAGCGCCTCAAGTGCAGGAGATGTAATAGGTGAAACACCTGTTAAAACAGACAGGTTAAAATTATCGGCAAGCAGTGCCGGTGATATTAAGCTTGAGGTTTATGCCAATAGCATTGATGCAAATATAAGCAGTTCAGGCAATATTACACTTACAGGGGAAGCCGATATGCTGGAGGCTGATCTCAGCAGTGCAGGAGACCTTAATGCTTTTAACCTTGATGTAAGAGAGGCCGATGTTTCAGCTTCAAGTGCTGGTGATGCAGACGTAAATGTTTCGGAAAAGATAACAGCAAGAGCCTCCAGTGCAGGTGATATCAATTACATGGGAAATCCCAAATATGTAGATGCTCATTCTTCAAGTGCAGGGGGAATACGAAAGAGATAATCTCAAATCCATATATTTAGCCCGTATTATTAAAGGCCGTCGGTTTTCTTCCGACGGCTTTTTTATTAACTTTGTAATCCGTTACAGAGACCTGAGAATTTTTTAAAAAACCCATTTTAGTGAAATGAAGGAAAATTTAAGTATCACTCTTAAAAACATCAGTGGATTTATATCCGGTGAAGAGGTTGCTGCTCTTGCTCAACAATCATTAAGATACCTCGATGATCTTAATAAAGGTACCGGTCCCGGAAACGATTTCCTGGGTTGGCTATCCCTCCCCGATGAAATAATTCAACAGTTTGACAGAATTGAAAAGATTGCCGGCCATCTCAGGTCGGTCTCAGATACAACTGTTGTGATAGGTATAGGAGGATCATACCTGGGTGCCAGGGCAGTCATAGAAGCTATGTCCCACTCCTTCTCTCCTCTTCTGAAAATAAAACATCATGATGTTATTTATGCAGGACAAAATATTTGTGAAGATTATCTCTCAGATCTTATTGAAATACTCGATGAAAGAGATTATTCGATTGTAGCCATATCAAAATCAGGAACTACAACCGAACCTGCCATTGCCTTCAGAATATTGAAGGATCACCTCGAGAAAAAAGTTGGGAAATCACAGGCTGCTGAAAGGATAATAGCAATTACAGATGCAAGGAAAGGTGCTCTCAGGTCAATGGCTGATACAAACGGTTATGAAACCTTCATCATTCCCGATGATGTAGGTGGACGCTATTCTGTACTCACTCCTGTAGGCTTGCTTCCGATAGCTATAAGCGGCATTGATATCCGAAGGCTTGTAAGTGGTGCTAAAGCTATGGAACAGCTCACAAGAAATAATAAAGATGCCGTTTCAAATCCTTCACTTATATATGCAGCTGCAAGAAATCTTCTCCTCAGAAGCGGCAGACCAATAGAGATAATGGTTGGATTCACTCCAAGACTTCATTTCTTCTCAGAATGGTGGAAACAATTATATGGTGAGAGTGAAGGGAAAGATGGGAAAGGAATATTTCCTGCTTCAGTGGATATGACAACTGATCTTCATTCGCTTGGACAATATATTCAGGATGGTCAGAGAATTATGTTCGAAACAATGATCTCAATTAAAAATCCAAAAAGGAAACTTACTATTCCGGCAGAAAATGATGACTCCGATCAGCTTAATTATCTTGCCGGAAAAAGACTTTCAGAGGTAAACCATAACGCTGAAACCGGCACTACTCTGGCCCATAACGATGGGAATGTGCCAATAATAACGATATCAATCCCACATCTGGATGAGTACTACACCGGACAGATGGTCTATTTCTTTGAAATGGCATGTGCTGTGAGCGGATATATCCTTGACGTAAATCCCTTTGACCAGCCTGGAGTTGAAGCTTATAAGGCTAATATGTTCGCCCTGCTTAATAAGCCGGGTTTCGAAGAAGCCGGTAAAAAACTAAGAGAGAGATTATAAGAATAAATATTTCCCGCAGATCACGCGGATTAACGCAGATTAAATAATTCGTTTCTGCGTAAATCTGCGAAATCAGCGGGAAAATAATAATCTGACTTTATTAAATTATCAATGACATAACATTCTGATATAGATAAATACCTGACATTCATGAAGACTACAAAATTTTATTTCTGCCTGATTGCTGTTATTTCAGCATCCCTCCTTCTTGGCAGCTGCAAAAAATGGAGCGAAACATCGAGAGGATCTCTCCGGATTGTTACCAACAAGGGAGGGCAGACGCTTGGTTATGACACCACATCCGGAGTCAAATTACTGACAATCAAAGGTTTTGCCTTTAAGGATCTTAATAAGAACGGCAAACTCGATAGTTATGAAGATTGGCGTATGAGCCCTGATGAAAGAGCTGTTGATCTGGCTTCAAAAATGACTATCGACCAGATTGCCGGTTTGATGCTCTATAGTGCCCATCAGGCAATACCATCCGGGGGCGGACGGTTTGGTGCAAGTACCTATAATGGTAAACCTTATGCAGAGAGTGGTGCCTTACCATCTGACCTCAGCGACCAGCAGATTAAATTTCTGACTGATGATAATCTCAGGCATGTTCTTATCACCTCGGTTGAGAGTCCTGATATATCTGCTTTATGGAATAATAATATACAGGCTCTTGTTGAAGGGATTGGATTAGGGATTCCTGCAAATAACAGCTCTGATCCCAGGCATCGCACAATATCCGATGCTGAATATAATGTTGGTTCCGGAGGTATGATTTCAATGTGGCCCGGTTCACTTGGTATGGCTGCAACCTTCGATCCTGCATTAGTTAAAGAGTTTGGTCATATAGCAGCCATGGAATATCGCGCCCTGGGTATAACTACTGCATTATCACCCCAGATCGACCTTGCTACCGAACCACGCTGGAGTCGTGTCAGCGGAACTTTCGGTGAAAATCCTCAACTCTCTGCAGACATGGCCCGTGCTTATGTCGACGGCTTTCAGACTTCATTGGATGATGATGCCATTACATCAGGGTGGGGCTACACAAGTGTGAATGCAATGGTTAAACACTGGCCGGGTGGTGGACCTGAAGAGGGAGGCCGAGATGCTCACTTTGCCTATGGGAAATATGCAGTTTATCCAGGGAAGAATCTTGCCGATCACCTGATACCGTTCACCGAAGGAGCCTTTAAACTTGAAGGTGAAACAAAAATGGCTTCGGCAGTTATGCCCTATTATACTATCTCATTTAGTATTGACACTCAGAATAATGAAAACGTTGGAAACAGTTACAACGGATATATTATAACTGATCTGCTCAGGAACAAGTATTCCTTCGACGGAGTGGTTTGTACCGATTGGGGAGTAACCAAAGATGAAACTGCCGTTAACGGATTCGGCGCCACCTGCTGGGGGGCTGAATCTCTTAGCGTAGCTGAAAGACATTATAAAATTATTATGGCCGGTGTTGACCAGTTCGGTGGTAACAATGATGCGGGACCAGTGGTTGAAGCTTACAACATGGGTATAAAGGAACATGGAGAGGAATTTATGAGGAGACGTTTTGAAGAGTCAGCAGTGCGGCTCCTGAAGAACATTTTTCGTGTTGGCCTCTTCGAAAATCCTTATCTGGATATTGAGAAAACAAAAAGTATTGTTGGAAGTGCCGATTTCATGAAAGCCGGATATGTTGCACAGTTAAAATCCATAGTAATGCTTAAGAACAGGGAAAAGGTGTTGCCTGTCGCAAAGAACATGACCCTGTATATTCCCAAAAAACATACGCCGGCAGGAAGAGATATGTTCAGAGGAGAAACTCCTGAATCGTTTAATTATCCTGTAAATGTTGATCTTGTGAAAAAATATTTCAATGTAACAGACAATCCGGCAGAAGCCGACTTTGCCCTGGTTGTAGTAAACAGTCCAAATGCAGGTAGTGGTTATGATCCAGCTGATGTTAAAAAGAGAGGGAACGGATATATTCCCATCAGTCTGCAATATAGCCCCTACAAGGCTCTCTATGCACGCGATCCAAGTATTGCCGGCGGAGATCCCCTGGAAGATTTCACAAACCGGACCTACAAAGGAAAATCAGTTACAGCATCCAATGCAGGGGATCTGAAAATGATACTGGATGCCAGAAAAGCTATGAAGGGGAAACCGGTTATTGTTTCCTTGAACCTCTCTAAGCCAATGATATTTAGCGAGTTCGAAAAAGAGGCCAGTGCAATTCTTGTAACTTTTGGCGTACAGGACCAGGCACTGCTGGATATATTGTCAGGTGCTGCTGAACCTTCAGGCTTACTGCCGTTACAGATGCCTGCCGACATGAAAACAGTGGAAGAACAATCTGAAGATGTTCCTTACGATATGACATGCCATATTGATTCAGAAGGAAATACCTATGACTTCGGATTCGGACTCAACTGGACGGGTGTTATTAATGATGCAAGAGTGGAGAAATACCGGAAGGTTTTTAAGTAATCAGCTTATGTTTCTTCACAAATTCATCAAGGACCTGTGTCAGATTTGGTTCTCCAATTTCCTGAAGATCATAATAAACCCTTGTATTTGGTTTCTTTATTTTAATGATCCTGTTCAGATCGATTGGAGTGGCAATTATCACACTGTCACAATCAGTATTGTTTATTGTTGTCTCCAGATCCTTTAACTGTTCTTCGCCATATCCCATTGCCGGAAGCAATGTTCCTATATTCGGATATAACCTGAATGTCTCACTTAATCTGCCAACAGTAAATGGGCGTGGATCAACCAGTTCTGATGCTCCAAATTTACGGGCGGCAATCACGCCTGCTCCCAGTTTCATTTCACCATGAGTAAGAGTCGGACCATCCTCAACAACAAGCACCCTTTTTCCCCTGATCAATGATGCATTATCAACCCTGATAGGAGAAGCGCCATCGACAACAATAGCCTTAGGGTTTACCTTTTCAATGCTTTCTCTTACAATCTGAATTGCTTCCGGGCCAGCACTATCCATTTTATTTATGACAACCACATCAGCCAGGCGGAGAGTAACCTCTCCAGGATAATACCTTAATTCATGTCCTGCCCTATGAGGATCTGTAACAGTTATCATCAGGTCCGGCTTATAAAAGGGAAAATCATTATTACCGCCATCCCATAGAATTACATCGCATCCTGAAGGATCCTTTTCGGCTTCACGAAGAATAGCCTCATAATCTACACCGGCGTAAATCACATTTCCCCTAACAACATGAGGTTCATACTCTTCCATCTCTTCAACTGTACATTTATGCTTTTTAAGGTCACTCACCTCAGCAAATCGTTGTACTTTCTGCTCGTTAAGGTCACCATAAGGCATTGGATGACGGATCGCCACTACTTTTAAACCCTTTCCCATCAGAAGTTCAATAACTTTTCTGGAGGTCTGGCTCTTTCCGCATCCTGTTCTTACAGCACCAACTGCTATAACCGGTTTAACACTTTTAATCATGGAATCAGAAGGGCCAATCAAAACGAAATTTGCTCCCGCCGCATTTACAATGGCGCTAACCGACATTACCTTATCGTAAGTAACATCACTATATGAAAAGATACAATCTACAACATTGTGTTTCTTAATGAGATCCGTAAGGTTCACCTCTGCATAAATAGGTATCCCATCGGGGTACAATTTACCAGAAAGCTCTTTCGGGTATTTTCTCCCGTCAATATCAGGAATCTGAGCTGCCGTAAATGCAACAACATTATAATAATCATTTTCTCTGAAGCAGGTATTGAAATTATGAAAATCGCGACCAGCTGCGCCAATAATAATGACATTTTTCTTTGCCATAAATCCTCCTTGTTTTGTTTTGAAGTTTCTGTTATATATGAATTTTCATTTTCAGATGATACGACAAATGTATAATTTGCATGGCGATATACCGAGCATTTCAGCCTATTTTTTAAAATGCTGTTTTTCCCCCACAAAATCATGGCTAACAGAATCTTAAGGTTGTTTTCAGCATCTATTGAAAACATGTTAAAGAAAATGTTTTTGATATGAATAGCTATATGGCAAATTCTTTGTACTATTATGTCATATTATGAATGTCCTGGCTCACATATATCTCTCAGGTGATTCTGATAAAATAATTATTGGAAATTATATAGGTGATTATGTAAAGGGTCGTGAATATCTTAAATATCCTGATCTTATAAGGAAAGGGATCATTCTTCATCGACATATTGATGGTTTTACTGATCGTCATCCAGTCGTCCACCGGAGCAAAATATTCTTTACAAGAAAATATCATAAATACTCAGGGGTGATCACTGACATAATCTATGATCATTTTCTGACAAAGGAATGGGATTTTTTTTCCAGAAGACCACTCGAGAGTGTTACTTATAATTTCTACAGGGCACTGGTAAACAACTATGAAATACTGCCTGAAAATGTCAGGGAGATGATGCCCTTTTTCATAATTAACAACTGGATTGAATCATATCAGACACCCAACGGAATACGTCATGTACTGAATACAATGAGCAAGCACTCAACCCTTCCAAAAGAGACAAGATTTGCGATGCGTGCCCTCAAAAAGAACTATTCGTCCCTCCAGGATGATTTTATGGAGTTTTTTCCTCAATTAATCGATTATGTCGAGAAGGATTTCGGAATCGAAATATCGCACAGGATAACTATCCCGTTCTGATCATATCAGGTATTCCGTACGACTGGCATCAAGCCTCAGAAATATAAATAGCAGAATTGTGAAACCCCATAATGAGCTGCCGCCATAGCTAAAAAAGGGCAACGGAATGCCAATCACCGGTACCAGTCCAATGGCCATACCAATATTAATGAAGAAATGTATGAAGAGTATTGAAACAACACAATATCCATATATCCTTGAAAATGCTGAACGCTGCCTCTCAGACAGGAATATAAGGCGCAGGAGTAGAAACATATATAAACTGATAACAACAACCGATCCTATAAATCCCCATTCCTCTCCTACTGTACAAAAAATAAAATCGGTGCTCTGGGCCGGGACGAACTTGAACTTGGTCTGCGTCCCCTGAAGATATCCTTTTCCTGAGATACCTCCTGAACCAATCGAGATTATTGACTGGTTGACATTATACCCTGTTCCATGCGGATCGGATTTAAATCCAAGCATTATGCTTACTCTCTCTTTCTGATGAGGCTTTAGAATATTATTATACCCGTAATCGACAGAATTTACGAACAGAATGCTTCCTAAAAGAAAAAGATAAATTATAAGTACCGCTGTTGCTTTCTTAAGATAGACATAATATGCATAGGTTATTCCTGACAATATCAGTGCAATGAAGATAACAATCTCATTTCCCATGGAATTAATAATGTACTTATCAAGACCATAAAGTGAACCTGCAAAGAATATGAATATGCCCGCACCTGCTAAAAGTAATTGCCATTTTCTTGTAGCAAACCATGCCAGGAGAAATGCAATTGCAATAAGTACAAGAGTGAGGTATAAATTATTAAATAGAAGTGTAAGAAAAAAGAGAATCAGCATAAGTAATCCTGAAACAAATACATATGGGCTCATCCCTTCTCTGAACAGGACCAGGAACAGCGAGAAATATACTATAGCGGAACCCATATCTGGCTGAAGCGAGACCAGAATTGCCGGTGAGATAATTATTGAAGCTGCAGAGATAATACTTTTAAACTTTGTAAGGTCCTGCCGTTTTGAGCTTAAAAACCCGGTTAGGGCCAGGGCGGTACCAACCTTAGCAAATTCGGATGGCTGCAGCGTTAATCCACCAATTACGAACCATGATTTTGCTCCGTTTATCTCTCTTCCCAATACCAGAACAAGGATCAGTAACAGTAACATGGTTCCATATATAAACCATGAAAAAAAAGAGTAGAACCTTGTATCAATTATTACTACAAAAATTGCAATAACCAGTGTAGCTATAATCCATATAAACTGCTTACCGTAACGCTGTGTCATATCGAGAATCCCTGCACGTTCTTCATTATACACAGCGGCATAAATATTTAACCAGCCCATCATTACCAGTAACAGGAAGACGAGTATGGTAATTTTATCTATCCCATTCCAGATATTAATTCTGCGTTTCAACTAAAAAAGGCTTATTAATAAGATTATCTTCCATTATCCTCTTTTCCAGATATTTATTTGATATCTCTCCTCTCAGGTACTTCTCTATCATCAGGCTGGCAACCGGAGCTGCATATGTCGATCCGAAACCTGCGTTCTCTACATACACTGCAATAGCAATCTGAGGATTATCTTTTGGTGCGAATGCAATAAACACTGAATGATCTGCGCCATGCGGGTTCTGAGCTGTACCTGTCTTTCCGCATACGATTATGTCTCTCAGGGCAGCAATACCGGCAGTTTTTCCCACTCCCCCATTAACTGCTGCCTCCATTCCCAGAATGATCTCTTCAAAGTTAGCTGAATCAATACTAATCATATTTTTCGTGGAGAATCGCTTATCTGTACTACCCTCTGTTCCTATTTGTTTTACAATATGTGGTGTGTAATAAAAGCCTCTGTTTGCTATTACTGATGTCATATTTGCCATTTGAAGAGGTGTTGTCAGTATCTCACCCTGTCCTATCCCCATCGAGATTATGTTAAGGGCTTTCCATTTTCCTTTTCCATAATATTTGTCGTAATAGCCTGATACGGGTATGTTGCCTGGAAGCTCATTTACAAAGTCAGTCCCTAGTTTGTTTCCGAAACCAAGTTGATTAAGGTAGCCCTTCCATTTTTCATATGCTGAAGTGACTGTAAGATATTTTGGATTCTCAATTACCCGCCTGAAGGCCTGGCAGAAATATGAATTACAGGAGATCATTATTGCATCCTGAAGATTCAGGGGCGATCGATGCGAATGGCAGGTAACAAAGAGATAACGATTATTGCAGCCAAATTCAGTAAAAGGCTTAATAACCTGTTCCTGAAGTGCAATGAGCCCGTTTACAGGTTTAAAAGTCGATCCTGGAGGATAGGAGGCCATTAGAGCCCTGTTAAATAATGGTTTTAAAGTGTCAGTCAAAAGTTTTGAGTAATTATCTGACCTTACCCTTCCTACAAGCAGGCCGGGATCATAATCCGGGGATGAAACAAGAGCAAGAACTTCACCTGTTTTTGGTTCAATGGCAACAATGCTTCCAATCTTATTCTTCATCAGGATCTCACCATATTCCTGAAGATCCAGATCAATCGAAGATGTAATATCTGCACCCTGAACTGCCAGTGTGTCGCTCCTCCCATCTGCAAAGGAACCTTTTATCCTGCTATAGACATCTACCAGATAGATCTTTACACCACGATTTCCTCTGAGCTCTTTTTCGTATGCCTCTTCGATTCCCAGTTTGCCTATATAATCACCAGATTTATAATAAGAATCACGGCTGATAATCCCCTCATCCACTTCACTCACATATCCCAATATATGTGCAGCAACAGGCTTCGTATATTTGCGGAGAGTTCTGGGTTGAACGTAGAAACCGGGATACATAAACATCTTTTCCTGCAGTCTGCCAAATGTCTCAACTGAAATTTGTTTCAGAAATACTGAAGGTGCTCTTCTTGAGTATGAAACTGCGGCGTTCATCCTTTCAAGAAAAAGGTCAGTTGTAATTCCAAGTATGTTACAAAACTCTGCAGTATCGATAACCGAAGTTTGTGCCGGGACCACCATCAGATCGTAAGCTGCCTGGTTAAACACTATCAATTTCTCATTCCTGTCATATATGAGTCCGCGTGAAGGATACTGTGTAACATATCTCAGTACATTATTGTCTGCTGAAAGCCTGTAGGAATCTTCAACAACCTGTATATAAAACAATCTGATCAGCAAAACCAGGGATGCAACCACAACAATTGCCATTACTAAATATTTCCGGTTTATAAATGCATCTTTCATAATCTGATATTTATCTTCCTCTTCTGTAATATTCAATAAGAAGAATAAAAATCATGGAAAAGAGAGAACTTAATAACACTCTTAGCAGAGTACCGAAGAAATCTGCTAACCGGAATACTTCGAGGTAAAAGAGAGCCGTATGGTGAACCAGAACCATTAACAGAGTATAGGTAAAGAACCAGGTAAAACCATATGTAAGCATCGATGGTTCAGATCCCAGCTCATACCCATCCCTTGGTGATATAACCCTTAAAATATATGGTCGCACAAATCCTGCCAGCACAGAAGCTGATGTATGCATTCCGGGAGAACCTGAGAATATATCAATTATCAGACCCGTTGCAAATGATAACAGAAGTAATAACCATGAAGGTATCTCAACAGGCAAAAGAAGAATAAACATTATATAAATGTATGGATTAACATACCCGCTGAATTGGATATTGTTAAATAACAGTATCTGAAGCAGGATAAGTAAAATAAATATCAGACCAAGCCTTAATAATGAAGTGATCATTGAAATTGTTTTTCAAGTAACAGTTGTTCCGTCTTCTGCATATTACCTATAACGTTGATAAAGTGGAGATTTCTGAAATCAGTTATCAATGAAATGGTAATATGATAAAAATCTCCTCCAATTTTCTCAAAATCGCTGACTGTCCCAATAATAATTCCTTCGGGAAAGATGGCAGAGAAGCCTGTTGTTTCAATCGTATCACCTACATTTACAGCAACATGCTGTGGTATTTCATTTAAAACGGCATGTCGGATATCGGCACCATCCCAGCTCACTGAGCCAAAATAACCATTTGATTTTATCCTGCCGCTTAACCGGAAATCAAGATTCAGAAGTGACATGACGACAGAAAACCGTTCAGAGCAGCTAACAATTAATCCGGCAACACTCCTGCCTGATGTTACGGCCATATCAACCTTTACACCCTGCCTTGTACCCTTATTGATGGTAAAATAGTTCTTCTGCCTGTTTACTGAATTATTAATTACTTCAGCTGAAGTACGTATATATTGTTGCCTGAAACCGGAGTCGGAAACAGAAAAAAAAAGAGAATTGGTCCTGTCGGTTGGAAGACCGGTACTATTTCTAAGGGCTGTGTTTTCCTCAGCAAGGGTTTTGTTGATCTCTCTTAGATTCAAATAATTACGGGTATTGCTAATCCTTGTTTCAATCCCGACAGTCAAGCCTCTTATCCCATTGAAAAACCTGGTTTTATGATAGCTATTCGCCGATGTAAGTAAAAAGATTGCTACTCCTTCGAGAATAAGAAAGATGATCAGGTTATTATATCTCACCAGAAAATTCAGCAGGTTCCTCATCCACCCCTATTAATTATCTCATTAGGAACTGAAACTTATCCACATTCTTCAGGGCAACCCCGGTACCTCGGGCAACCGCATGTAATGGATCTTCAACAACATTGAAATTAATGTTAATTTTGTCCGATAGTCTTCTGTCAAGGCCTCTGAGCAATGCTCCTCCTCCTGCCAGGTATATCCCTTTGTTTACTATGTCGGCATATAACTCCGGAGGTGTTTGTTCAAGAACACTTAGAAGTGCGGCTTCCACTTTGGATAACGATTTATCGAGACAATATGCTATCTCCTGATAGGAAATCGGAATTTCAATGGGCAGCGCTGTCATAATATTTGGTCCCCTCACAACAAAATCAGGTGGAGGATTATCTATATCAGGAAGCGCAGCTCCAACTCCGATCTTAATATCTTCCGCTGTCCGTTCCCCAATTTTAATATTATGCTGATGGCGCATATATGCCTGAATATCAGCTGTAAATCCATCTCCGGCAATTCTTATTGACTTATTGCATACAATGCCCCCCAGTGCAATAACAGCAATCTCAGTTGTACCTCCTCCAATATCAACCACCATACAACCTTCGGGAGCCTCCACATCAAGACCTATTCCGATGGCGGCTGCCATAGGTTCATAGATCATATATACATCACGACCGCCTGCATGCTCAGAAGAGTCACGAACAGCACGAATCTCAACCTCGGTGCTTCCCGAAGGAATGCAGACTACCATCTTCAGTGATGGTGCGAAAAGGCGTGGACCCTTGTTAATCATTTTGATCATTCCCCTTATCATCAGCTCGGCAGCATTAAAATCGGCTATTACACCATCGCGTAAAGGTCTTATTGTTTTGATGTTCTCATGGGTTTTTCCATGCATCTGCCGCGCTGCTTCACCTATAGCTATTAACTTCCCCGTATTTTTATCAATTGCCACTATCGACGGTTCATCAACAACAACTTTATCGTTGTGAATAATTATGGTGTTTGCTGTTCCAAGATCAATTGCAATCTCCTGAGTTAAGAATGAAAATACTCCCATTATATGTCTTAGTTAATTTTTAATGTTTAAAATGTCTGATTCCTGTAAATACCATTGCCATACCATTAGAAGAACAGTAATCAATCGAATCCTTATCTCGAACTGATCCACCAGGTTCAATTACTGCAGTAATACCAGCTTTATGAGCTATCTCAACACAATCGGCAAACGGGAAGAAAGCATCCGATGCCATAACCGAACCCTTCAGGTCAAATCCAAATGTTCCGGCCTTCTCAATAGCCTGTTTTAGTGCATCAACCCTTGATGTTTGACCAATGCCACTGGCCATCAGTTGCCTGTTTTTTGCAAGTACAATGGCATTAGATTTACTCTGTTTTACAATGATATTGGCAAAAACCAGATCATCCAGCTCAGATTTTTCAGGAGCCCTTTGTGTTACAGGATTCATATCCTTAACTGTCTCTGTATTGTTATCCCTCTCCTGCCACAGAACACCATTTAAAAGTGACCTGTATCCGGATTCAATCTTACCTGACTCTTTTCTGAGAAGTATAATCCTGTTCTTTTTCTGCATAAGAATTTCCAGGGAAGATTCAGAAAATTCAGGTGCTATTATTATTTCGAAGAACAGTTTGTCAATCTCAGCTGCTGTATCTTTATCAACTTTTGCATTTGTAACAAGTACTCCACCGAAGGCTGATACAGGATCGCATGCCAGGGCATCTTTCCATGACTCTAAAACAGTATTTCGTGAAGCAACTCCACAGGCATTATTATGTTTTATTACAACAAATGTGGTTGTTTTGAATTCATCTATCAAACTAAGGGCTGAATCGAGATCAAGAAGGTTATTATATGATAACTCTTTCCCATGGAGCTTATTAAATATCAGGGAAGGATCACCATAAAATATTCCCTTCTGATGAGGATTTTCACCATAACGCAAAGGGTAAGATAAATTAATGCTCTCCCTGAATACAGGTATAGCTGATTCCCTGTTAAAGTATTTAAAGATTGCAGTATCATAATTTGATGATGTCTGGAAAGCCCTGGCAGCATAATGCCGCCTTTCAGCCAGAGATGTGAATCCTTTCTTTTCACCAAGAAGAGTCAGAAACTCAGTATACTGTTCTCTTCCTGAGACTACAATTACATCATTATAGTTTTTCGCAGCTGCGCGAATAAGGGAGATACCTCCGATATCAATCTTTTCAATTATCTCTTCCTCCTTATCGACTGATTTTACAGTTTCTTCAAAAGGGTAGAGATCGACAATTACCAGATCAATTTCAGGAATCTTATATTTTGCCAGCTGCTCAAGGTCCTCGCTATTACCACGCCTTGCAAGTATTCCCCCAAAAACTGAAGGGTGCAGGGTTTTTACTCTGCCTCCCAGAATAGAGGGATATGATGTAAGATCTTCAACTTTTTCAGCCGGAATTCCGAGGTCATTTATAAAGGTAAAAGTACCTCCTGTCGAATATATCTTCACATGCATTTTATGAAGCATCCTGACAATATCAGCTAATCCCTCTTTATAAAAAACTGAAATCAGAGCACTGTTAATTCTTTTGTCACTCATAATATGATATTTACGATTGTATTTGGATATCCATTTTAAGGTGTTTAAAAATAGATATTTTTTTATTAACCTCAATACAATATATTTATTGGGTCTATAAAACATTTAATAATTTTTGTGCCCAGACTTTTATTCATGAACAATACAGGGGAATTAATCAGAAAAATAAATAATTTGCGGAATATATTTTAACATTCTAAAGATGTCATAATTATGTATAAGAAAATAGCTGGTGTACTGATAATATTGAATATGCTGTCTGCTTTCAAATGCGGAATGACAAGAGATGTTAATGCACAGGCAACAGTTCAGGAAAATAGAAAATTGCGTATTGCCACATGTCAGTTCCCTGTATCTTCTGATATCCAGGAAAACTATCGCTGGATCAAAAGTCAGATTATTGAAGCAAAACTGAAAAAGTCTGACATAGTTCATTTCCCGGAGTGTGCTCTGTCAGGATATGCCGGAGTTGATATGAATACCCTTGATAACTTTGACTGGAGTGGCTTATTCAGAGCCACCGATTCAGTAATGGCTTTGGCAAAAGAGTTAAAGCTTTGGGTGATTCTGGGATCAATGCACCGCCTCAGTGGTAACAATAAACCTCATAACAGCTTATATCTAATTGACCCTGAAGGAAATATTACCGACAGATACGACAAGAGATTCTGCACCGCAGGCGATTTAAAATTCTTCTCCCCGGGAGATCATTTTGTCAATTTTAATATTAATGGAGTCAATTGCGGACTGCTGATATGTTACGATCTGAGGTTTCCTGAACTTTACAGGCAATATAGAAAGCTGGATACTGATATAATCTTTCAGTCATTCTACAATGCGCACCAGAAAGAAGGAAGCATTCACCCTGTTATTATGCCGGTTACTGCCCAGGCAATGGCCGGTCAGAACTACTTTTATATGTCTTTAACAAACTCCTCGGCCACTGAAAGCTGGCCATGCCACTTTATTACTCCCGATGGACTTATTCAAAACAAACTTATGAAGAATGAACCTGGAATTCTGATCTCTGATCTGGATCTGACAAGGCAATATTATGATGCAGCTAAAGCGTTCCGCCGGGAGGCTATTGACGGAAAACTTAACAGCGGAGAAACGGTTAAGGACCCTAAGTCCGAAAACAGGAGGAGTCTGAAATAAATTATCGTTATAACTATTGCTTATGATATTCTAAACTCAGATCTGAAAAGAGAAATAAAGTGGTACGCATGAGAATTGAGTATGTCCATAATCAACGAATTTTGTATATTTGACTTTCAATATTAATCTTATTAACCGGTATCATGTTTATAAGACTTCTCATAGAGGGATTCGCATTTGCAATTAACTCAATAATAGTTAATAAATTAAGGACATTCCTTTCCCTCTTCGGGATTACCATAGGCATATTTTCAATTATTTCGGTTTTCACAGTACTCGACTGGATGGAAAAATCGATCAAAGACAGTATCTCAACCCTGGGTGATGATGTAATTTATGTTCAGAAATTTCCATGGTCGTTTGATCCGAATCTTGCCTGGTGGGATATTCTCAAATGGCCGGCAGTATCAACAAGCGATTATGAAGCAATCCTGAAAAAATCGACCAAATCGGAGACTGCATGTTTCGCAGTTTTTCAATCAAAGCAGATAAGTTATCGAAAGAATATTGCCAGCAATGCAGCGGTCTTTGCCGCTACCAATGAATTACAGGATGTAAGATCCTTTGAAATAGAAAGAGGAAGATATTTTTCCCCTTATGAATCCTCCTCCGGGAAAAATGTTGCGATAATAGGAGCTGAGATTGCTGAGAGATTATTTGAGAATGCTGATCCTGTTGGTAAGGAGATAACGATTGCAGGTTTTAAAACCATTGTTATAGGTGTTTTCAAAAAGGAGGGCAAAGGGGGTATAAGCGACAATGGAATGGATGAAATTACATTGGTCCCCATAAACTATGGCAGGTCATTTATTAATATGCGTAACAGGTACATTGATTCGCAGTTGATGATAAAAACCAAATCAGGGGTTTCAGTTCAGGAACTATCTGATGAGACAACCATGATTCTCAGAGCTGCCAGAAGGCTTCGTCCAGTGGAACTCACTAATTTCTCCGTTAACAGGGCCAGTTTGCTTTCACAGGGTTTTGAGGCTGTATTTGCCGGAATTAATATTGGTGGCTGGGTAATTGGAGGGTTTTCAATTCTTGTCGGTGGCTTCGGGATTGCTAATATTATGTTTGTATCTGTCCGCGAAAGAACAAATATTATAGGTATCCAGAAAGCACTTGGTGCAAAAAGGTTCTTTATCCTTCAGCAATTCCTTGTTGAGTCAGTTCTCCTCTCGATAATAGGTGGAATCCTGGGTGTTCTAATGATATTTTTTGGCACCCTTGTTATAAATTACCTTTACGAATTGAATATGCACCTCACACTGGCCAATATGATTCTTGCAATATTCATTTCAGGACTGATTGGTGTGGTGGCTGGTTATGCTCCGGCCTATGCAGCTGCAAAAATGAATCCAGTGGAAGCAATCGGGTTTTCATTCTGATCCCACCCTGTTCTCTTCAATCCATCTGGTTAATCTAACAAACTGATTAACTGATAATTGCTCAGGTCTTAATCCGAATTCATAATAGTCATCCCTTTTAAGATCAAATGCTGCTCTTACTGAGTTTCTTAATATCTTCCTGCGCTGATTAAAACAGGCTTTTACAACCCTGGTAAATATTTTCTCATCACAATCCAGCTTCTTAACATCATTCCGTATTAACCTTATAACTCCTGATTTTACCTTAGGAGGAGGAGAGAACACATCTTCCGGTACTGTAAAAAGATATTCCGTTTTATAATATGCCTGGAGAAGTACACTCAATATGCCATAAGTTTTTGATCCGGGTCCGGCACAGATCCTCTCCGCCACCTCTTTTTGCAGCATCCCTGTAATCTCAACAATTTTTTCGCGATGGTTCAGAACTTTAAAGAAAATCTGAGTTGAGATATTATAAGGAAAATTCCCTATTATCGCCATCTTATCGGGGAAAAAAGAGTCAATATCCATTGAAAGGAAATCTCCTGTAATAATCTTATTCATCGCCGGAAAATGCTCATGAATATAGTTGACCGATTCGTAATCTATTTCTATGACCCTGAAGTCGGGAAATTTCCGTTCTATCAGAAACCCGGTAAGTATTCCCATTCCAGGGCCAATCTCCAGTACTGAACTATAGCCCTCTCCTGTCAGTGATCCTGCAATTCTTCCGGCAATACCAATATCCGTTAGAAAGTGTTGCCCAAGTTTTTTTTTTGGTTGTACCCTGGTCATCTGTCTTCACTTTTATCTAAAGTTTTACCTCTTTCCAAACCCTCTTTTTATTCGACCTCACCCTAAATCCCTCTCCCAGGGGAGAGGGATTTAAGCTTCTGATTATTTGGCTTTTACTGGGGGTGTTGAATAAGTCCAATTTAACCGCAGAGCCCGCCCTACTGAACGACGTCAGTCGTTCGGGCAGGGACGCAAAGTATATGCAAAGTACGCAAAGTTAAAAACCTGAATTTCTTTTCTCTGCGATCTTTGCGTAATTTCTTAGCGCTCTTTGCGGTTAATTGAATTTGACTTTTTCAATAACCCCGCAGGGGATGAGGTCAAAAAATTAAAATTGCAACATGTCTCTTCCGTACTTCCTTAATATTGGCAATTTCAGCATTTCAAGCACTCCAATAAATCGTTTAAGGATATTATAATATAGTGTCACGAACAGGAGCAAATTCATGAACCAGATAATAATAACATTAAATAAAATGGTGCTTATCTTCATATCGCCAACCAGCTTATACGGAGCAAAAAAGTGAGCTCTCCCAAATTTCGATCCCGGTTTCATAAAAATCGGGTCAGCTTTTTGAATCAACATATCATCTGAGTCATATATTTTACTGGTATTGAGCCTATTAAGTACAATATTTGCAAGATTCTCATTATAATTATCTGCTCTCATTTTATTGAACTCCTCTTCTCCCATACTAGCTTTTATATGTTGATATAATGAGTCACGTTGATATGATATCGTCCTTCCCTTCAATCTGAAGGTGACCCTCAAACTGTCAATGTATGATCTTGCCTCACCAGCTACATAGTCATTGAATTCATCAAAGTTCATCCTGCTGATCCATTTACCGGGTTTAACACCTGATAAAGCCGATAGATCAGAAAAATGATAATTAAGCTTCTCAAAGTTTTTTTCGGTTAATTCCATGTATTCCGGATTCTTACCGACTGAAAGGCATTCATCTATTTTAGTTTGCAATGCCGGAAGAAGGAATGAGGTGTACCAGTCATTCTGGCTGATTTCCATATCATATTTGAAAAAGGGCTTTTCAAATCTATTGCTTTTAAACTGCTCGACACTCATTGCCTCATATGCCCAGCGGGTTGCCATAATATCACCAATGAACGGTACATATACCTTATGACTCATTGACTTGTGCAGATCGTCAAATTTTATCATTGCTCCTCCCAACAGCAATTGGGGGACAAGAATCAGGGGTATAAGTATATATATACTGACGGCAGTCCGCATACCAGCCGAAATATTCAACCCCAGCACATTACCAAAACAGGCTGTTGAAAAGAGGATCAGCCATTGCTGGAATAACATGCCTCTTACCTCCAGAACGAAGTTGGCAATAAGTACAAATGACAAAGACTGGATAGCAGATAATGCAAAAAGGAAATTAATTTTAGACAGGAGATAGCTAAGTCTGCTCAGATTAAGGAATCTCTCTCTTTCAAGAATTTTCCTGTCTCTGAAAATCTCTTCCGCACTAACAGTCAGTCCGACAAAAAGTGCAACTATTACAGCCATGAACAGGAATACCGGATAATTCTTGTTATCTGCAAAGCTATATATACCGTCCTCTGTAAATTTTGAGATATAACCGAGTATAAAAGCCAGAAATGGTGCTTCAAGAAGATTAATAGCCATATATTGCCTGTCAGCAAGCTTACATGTAAGGTTTCGTTTGATAAATGTCCGGATCTGATCCGACTTATGAGGAACCCTGAAGTTGCTAGGAGGAATAACGCTTTTTTCAGGAGTGTTCTCAAGTACAGGCATCATTTTCGTTTCATACTTTTTATACCAATCCTTCGGACTTACCTGTCTCTCCTTTCCTGCATATCCTGAATTATCAATAACCTTTACCTCAACAATATGCAGAATGCTGTCAGTCTCCACATTTCCACAATTCGGACATTCACTCTCCGCAGCATTTGCCTGTGATGTCTCGCTTTTGAAATAAACCAGCGACTCAACAGGGTCGCCGTCATATATCATATACCCACCCTTATCGAGCAGCCATAGCCTGTCGAACATTTTAAATATATCTGAAGAGGGCTGGTGAATAATTGCAAAAACCAGCTTCCCGCTTAAAGCCTGATTCCTAAGCAATAGCATAACCTTTTCTGAATCGAAAGATGATAAACCCGAAGTTGGTTCATCCACAAACAAAACTACGGGTTCACGCATAAGCTCAAGACCGATGTTAAGTCGCTTTCTCTGACCGCCGCTAACCTTCTTATTCATCATATCTCCAACCTGAAGATCCTTGATTTCGTACAGATCAAGGTCCTGTAATACCTTCTCAACAGTGTTTTTCAGCTGCTCTTCATTATAATCACCAAAACACATTCTGGCATTAAAATAGAGGTTCTGATATACTGTAAGTTCTTCTATAAGCATGTCATCCTGAGGCACATATCCTATCAGCCCATTCAATTCTTCCGATTCGGAATTAATATCATAACCATTAATATAGATGTTGCCACTGGTTGGCTTAGTTTTACCATGGAGTAGATTAAGCAAAGTGGTTTTTCCCACTCCACTTCCTCCCATAATGCCAACAAGGTTTCCTGATTCGATCCGGAAATTCATTTTCTGCAGACCATTTTCTGAATTCCTGAACAGAAATTCAATATTATGCCCCTCAAAGAATATCTTTTCCGGAAATTTGGTGGAGACAAACTTTTTATAGATTTTAGAATAGTATATCGGGTCAATTCCCTGACCTTTTATATTTACTCCACGTTCAAGGAGATATGGCCGGCAGGCAAGAATATCTCTACCCTTAAAATAGAGATTAAGAGGTCCGTCATAAGTAAAAAGGAGAGTCCCGGTACTTTCAATATGCAGGACTACCAGGTGTCCTTTGAAACCTTTTATTCTGATATGCCTCCACTTGTCATAATTTTTGTAAATGGGGGCACCTGAATTCTTAGGATCATCGCTTTCCAAAATGAGAACACAGTCGGGAGAGACTGCATCATAAGATCTGCCAATCATAAAGGAGGTAGAATTTTCATACTCCTTTTGAGAGATATTAAATGTCCTTGACACTATATCAATAATCGTCTTCTCCTGTTCTGTGATCATTCCATCCTCATATGCAAACTCAATAAGCTGAAGGAATACGATCATCCTCTCTTCCAGGAATAATCCTTTCTTAATCTGCCTGCAGATATTTGTTATCTGAAAAGATATAAGTGAATCTTCATCTGATAATTCAGCAGTATCAACGCTCTTAAGTTCGTTGGAATAGAATTCAAGATTATTCTCAAAGAGTGCATAATATTCCTCTTCAAGCTCTCTGTTAAGGTATCTCCTGAGGTAGGTACGCAGAATTTTTTTCCCGCGCGACGAAATACCTCCGGGGTTTATGGTGGAAACAATTGCAAAAATATGAATTAAGGCAAGTAATACGGATTCCCTCATAAAGACACTAAGTAAAAAAAGACCGCAAAGTCAGGTCCTTTGCGGTAGATATTCAAAAAATATTATTTGACAATTTTCTCTCTTACATCAGTAATTGCTTTTGTTATGTCTATTATATTCTGGTTAGTAAGACTTGTAGTGAGCCCTTCGTACACTTTTTTAACAGGCTCCAGATTTTTTACAAACTCAGAGATCTTAGGATCGGTATTATATGGCTGGCATAATTCTAAAAACAGCTCAAATGACTTCTTCTGATCCAGGAGAACTCCGGAAATACCTGCAACCTGGTATGCTGCATCAGATACGTGTGTGGTAAGATACATGCCTTCAACCCATGCGCCGCCAACAACAAGTAAAGCATGTGTCTGCTGATCGTTTTCATACAGGAAGCCATAAGTCTCGTTAAATGCATCTGTAAGCACAGTTACAAGTTCATCCTTGTTATCAAAATTCACTTTAATCTTATCATATAATTCCGCATCATATATTTTTGACATATTAAGTTCATTGGATAGTGATCGTATTGCATCCATATAGTTAATTACCTCCTGCGACCTGTTATAGAGTGAGGCATAACTAAGGTCGGCTCCATAAACACCAAGGTTTATCGCCCTCGTTGTGCTGCTGAAGTATTTCTTTGTGTTTTCAACAGGATTCGCTATACCTATTATATATCCGACTTCAAGATCGGTAAGCTGTTTAATTACATCAGCCGATGTAGGAAGCGGATATACATTTTTTTTAATCTCTTTCTCAATATCCTTTTGTTGCTCCAGTGCAATCTTTTTCTTTTGTTTCGCATCCGATGAGTTTTTGCATGAGGTAAAACAAGTTATACCTATTATCAACATTGAAAGTATAATACCTGCAATAATCTTTTTCATTTTGTGTCAGATTAAATTTAAAACAATCATTATTAAACTGTGCATAAAAGTAATAAATTTTATTGAAACTAATCAGAAGCTGAAACCTGAAGTTACAAAAAGATATCTTACCTCATTTAGATTCTACCTTAAACAGGCAACTATAGCAATGATAAGATACCAGAAACCTAATCTGGCCATGATCTCCAATTTTTATATATCTTTACGCCCCTGAAATCATAACACTATCTGATGGATTGGAATTTTGATGAGTCTGCCAGGAGAGAAGGGACAAACTGTATCAAATACGACCTGCTGGAGGAGACATTTGGTGAAACAGATTTAATACCAATGTGGGTCGCAGATATGGATTTCAATACTCCTGATTTTATAATTAAGGCAATTCATGACCGTCTTAACCATAAGATATTTGGCTATTCTTTCCGCCCACCGGAGTATTATTTATCAATAATCGATTGGATTCAATCAAGACATAACTGGCATGTGGAAAAAGAGTGGATCTCCTTTTGTCCTGGTATCGTACCGGCACTCAATATCTGTACCCTGGCGTTTACAAATCCCGGGGATAGTATTATCGTTCAACCTCCGGTATATTTTCCTTTCTTTTCCGCTGTCGAATCGCATGGTCGAAACATTATTTATAACAGATTAGTTGAGTCTGCTGGTAAATGGATTATGGATTATGATTCATTAATTACAGAGATTAATGACAGAACAAGAATGATAATTATTTCCAACCCCCATAATCCAATTGGACGCGTATGGACACCTGATGAACTGATGAAACTTGCAGATATCTGCATCAGGAAGAATATCCTGATCCTCTCAGATGAGATACATTGCGATCTTATTCTGCCGGGATACAGCCATGCTCCCGTTGCAAATCTATCCGAAAAAATTGCCGAAATTACTATTACCTGCATAGCTCCAAGTAAAACATTTAACCTTGCAGGACTTTCAACTTCATCTGTTATAATATCAAATCCTCTCTTAAGAAAATCGTTTTCCCGGATAGTTGAAAACCTGCATATCGGTAACGGAAATATTTTTGGAACAATAGCTTCAATATCAGCATACTCCAATGGCCATAAATGGCTCGACGCTCTTCTTGATTATATTGATCATAATATTGATTTTGTGGAAGATTATTGCAGAAAGATGATACCTGAAATTATTCCTGTTCATCCGGAAGCAACATACATGATCTGGCTCGATTGCCGTAAATTCGGAATGGATGGAAAAGCGCTCCGTAATTTTTTCACAGAGAAAGCAGGTATTGGGATGAATGAAGGATCATCTTTCGGCCCCGGAGGAGAAGGATTTATGAGGATGAACCTTGCTACTACTCACCAGACGGTAATGAAAGCAATGGAACAGATTGAAAAAGCAGTTTCAGAAATAAGATAAACAGAAATATTTAAATTGAATGAAGAATAGAATGCAGGTCAGATTAACCCTTGAAGACGGAACAATTTATAATGGCCGATCATTTGGATCACCTGTCGCGGCTGCCGGGGAGGTGGTTTTTAATACTGCCATGACAGGCTATCCGGAGAGTTTAACAGACCCTTCATACCGCGGACAAATTCTTTGTCTTACCTATCCCCTTGTAGGAAACTACGGAGCACCGGCTAAAAGTGAAGAGAACGATCTATTACATTTTTATGAGTCATCATCTATCCATATCTCCGGTCTTATTGTATCCGATTATTCCTTTGAGTACAGCCACTGGAATGCCACAGAAAGTCTTGATGAGTGGCTGAAAAGAAACAATGTCCCCGGAATATACGGCATCGATACCAGAGCATTGACAAAGAGAATACGCGAGAAGGGTGTAATGCTGGGAAAAGTTGAACCAGAGGGAACAGAAACTCAGTTTTATGATCCGAACAAGGTAAATCTGGTTGCCGAGGTGAGCACTCATGAGAAAAAAGTGTATGGGACAGGCAGATATAAAATAGTGCTTGTTGACTGCGGCGTTAAATACAATATAATCAGAAATCTCCTGAAACGCGACACCACAATAATAAGGGTTCCATGGGATTATGATTATCATAATGAAAAATTTGACGGACTATTTCTTTCCAATGGTCCGGGAGATCCAAAAATGTGTGGTTCTACCATTGAAAATATCAGGAGATCATTTTCAGGCGATAAACCTGTATTTGGTATATGCCTGGGAAACCAGTTGATGGCACTTGCCTCCGGCGCCGATACCTACAAACTGAAATATGGCCATAGAAGCCATAATCAGCCGGTATTACAGGTAGGTACCAATAAAGCATATATTACTTCTCAGAATCATGGATTTGCAGTGGATAACAATTCTTTAGGGAAGGATTGGGAGCCTCTCTTCATCAATATTAATGACCAGACCAATGAGGGTATGAAACATAAGTCAATGCCATTCTTTTCAACACAGTTTCACCCGGAAGCGTCAGGCGGACCAACAGATACTGATTACCTCTTCGATGTTTTTATTGATAATATTAAGACATCTCTGATTTAATTGCCCCCAAACCCCCTAAAGGGGGCTTAATTCTCGATTTATCAGGAATACTTGCTCGATTATAGTGTATTAGCCCCCCTTCAGGGGGGATGGGGGGCGATTATTTTGTCACATATGTCATCATCTTGTCAGCCAGTTCCGCTGCCGATCTGTTTGTAAACCCTTTAATCCTCGATTCGAATATTTCAGCTATCTCTTTATTACAAAGATTACCTATACTTCCTTCATGAACATAGTCGGATACAGTCGTTCTGGAGAATGCTGAATTTTTAACCATCTCCGCTACTGCCTTATATGCATCTCTGAAGGGAATTCCTTCCTTTACAAGACGGTTAACCTCTTCTGTACTGAAGATCGTATTATACAACGGATTATCGGTAATATTCTTTTTGATCTTAATATTATTCAGCATTAAAAGCATTATTTCAATACACTCCCTAACCTCATCAAATCCATTAAATATAATCTGTTTCAATAGTTGAAGATCGCGGTTATAACCTGAGGGAAGATTGCTTGTAAGGATGGCTATCTGGTTAGGAAGAGTCTGAATTACATTTGATCTGGCCCTTATCAGTTCAAATACATCAGGATTTCTTTTTTGCGGCATTATGCTTGACCCGGTTACATACTCATCGGGGAAATCAATAAATCTGAACTCAGAGCTCATATAGAGACAAATATCCATCGAAAACCGTGAAAGGGTCTGAGAAACTGATGCCAGCCCTGAGGCAATAGCCATCTCAATCTTTCCCCTGCTCAGACTGGCATAGGCAGAGTTATAAAGAAGGTCATCAAATTCAAGAAGTTCTGAAGTAAGTTTCCGGTTAATCGGTAATGTTGTCCCGTATCCTGCTGCCGTTCCCAGCGGATTCTGATTATTGAGAGCCCTTGCTCCCGAGAGTACCATAATATCATCGGCCAGACATTCGGCATATGCCCCGAACCATAATCCGAAAGAGGAGACCATAGCAGGTTGCATATGGGTATACCCTGGTAATAACACATCCTTATACTGCTCACTAAGACTCTGGAGTTTGGTAAAGAGCTTTCTGATTAAAACAGAAAGAGTATCGATCTCCTCTCTTGTATAGAGCCTTATATCAACCAGCACCTGGTCATTTCTTGACCGACCTGTATGAATCTTCTTTCCTGTTGTCCCAAGGATCGAGGACATCTCCTTTTCAATCTGAGAATGGATGTCCTCAACATCTTTTTCAATAACAAGGCTCCCCTCTTCGTCCCATACAAAGAGGGAATAGAGCGCTTTTAACAATTCATTTTTCTCCGACTCTGATATTAAGCCAATATTATCGAGCATAATAACGTGCGCCATAGAACCTACAATATCCCACTTAGTGAGAGCCAGATCGGTCTTTCTGTCTTTTCCTGAAGTGAATTCAATGATTGCAGGTTCAGGATTAATCCCTTTCTCCCAGAGTTTCATCGCTATATATTTTAATTGTTTACTTTTTGGCTTGCTTCCACAATAGCTCTGTGGGCCATCAGTCTGATAGCATTTATCCTGATAAATCCCTTGCTGTCGGTCTGGTCAAACCCTCCTTCAATATCCATGCTCGAAAGCTTTTTATCGTATAGAGAAGAAGGTGATTCACGACCCTCAATAATGACATTCCCTTTATATAGACAGAGATGAACACTCCCGTCAATAATCTCCTGGCTCTTTTGTATTGCTGCCATAAGAAAATCCATCTCCGGACTGAACCAGAATCCATTGTAGATAAGCTCTGCAAACTTGGGGGTCAGCATATTTCTTAACCGCATCACCTCTCTGTCCATGGCAATCCCTTCAATATCCCGGTGAGCCATATGAAGGATGGTAGCGCCGGGTGTTTCATATACTCCCCGCGACTTTATCCCTACGTACCTGTTCTCGACCATGTCCAATAAACCGATGCCATTTTTCCCGGCAAGCTCATTCAGGTAGACAAAAAGATCGTACGAATCCTCTTTTACCGTTCCATCCTCTTTATTAATAACTTTAACCGGAATCCCGTTCTTAAAATGGATAACTATCCGGGTCTCTTTATCAGGAGCATCCTGTGGCATAACCATCTTTTCAAGCATATTCTTATGAAGTGTGTACATCGGATCTTCCAGAATCCCAGCCTCATGACTTATATGCATAAGGTTATCATCTTCGCTATATGGTTTATCAATACTCGCCTTAACGGGGATTTTCCTCTCCGAGGCATATTTCAGCAGATCTGTCCTCCCTTTAAAAGTAGCAAGGAACTCTTTGTCTTTCCATGGTGCAATAACGTTAACACCAGGCATGAGAGCATAGTAACACAGCTCAAACCTTACCTGATCATTCCCTTTCCCTGTAGCACCATGAGCCACGGCATTAGCTCCCTCCTCCTTTGCAACCTCAATCTGCTTTTTTGCAATAAGAGGACGGGCAAGAGCTGTTCCGAGCAAATATCTCTCCTCATATATTGCGTTTGCCATTATGGCTTTAAAAACATAATCATCAATAAATTCCCTCTTCAGGTCTGCTATTATTACTTTTGATGCGCCGAGCAACAGGGCCTTTTTCCTGCACTCTTCAAAATTATCGGCTTGCCCAACATCCGCAACAAAAGCAATTACCTCATATCCCTTTTCTATTAACCATACCAGAATAACTGAGGTATCAAGACCTCCGCTGTAAGCCAGAACAACTTTCTCTTTCATTATTTTTCTATTTGAGTTTAGTTTTAATATGTTCGTGTATACCCGGCAGAATTACTTCGAGACAGGTATGAATCTGCCGCAGTGATATCCCATCCCTTGGTATCAGAAGTATCGTATCGTCACCTGCAATAGTACCCGCTATCTCATATCTCCCGGTACCATCAAGAAAAAATGCCGTATTACTTGCATTTCCCGGAATGGTCTTTATAATCATCATCCCTTTTGCCTCAACAATATCCTGAATAACAGGCACTATATTCAATTTTACAGATGTATTAACAATATTTCTCATGTTCTCAGAAAGCGAATACCTGTAACCCCCGGTACCATCAGGCATCCTCCCAACACCAATCTGCCTTAAATTACGGGAGAGAGTAGCCTGTGTACAGGTTATTCCTTTCCCCTTCAACTTTCTGAGCAACTCCTCCTGACTCGATATCTTTTCTTCAGTAATAATTTTCTCAATCGCCAGGAGCCGATCTGATTTATGCATATTTATACATTTATTGTGCAAATATATTCATTTTTTTATTATTTCAAATCCTAATTAAAAAATTGTGTTATTTTTGGCACTCAAATTCAGCTGATGAAAGATGTTGTAAAGAAAGTGATCATCCTGGGATCCGGGGCATTGAAGATTGGAGAGGCTGGTGAGTTTGATTATTCTGGTTCCCAGGCCCTTAAGGCTTTGAAAGAGGAGAAAGTAAGGACTGTATTAATTAATCCGAATATTGCAACTGTTCAGACCTCCGAAGAGCTTGCTGATAAGATCTATTATCTACCTGTAACTCCATATTTCGTTGAAAAGGTGATCGCAAAAGAAAAACCTGACGGAATACTTCTCTCTTTCGGAGGGCAGACGGCATTAAACTGCGGAACTGAACTTTATAAATCCGGTATATTTGAAAAATATAATGTGAAAGTCCTTGGGACTCCGGTTTCGGCTATCATGGACACTGAGGATCGTGAGCTTTTCGTAAATAAACTCAAACTGATTGATGTTAAAACACCAAGCAGTATTGCAGTTTCCGGAGTTGAAAAAGCACTGGAAGCTGCCGGTAAACTTGGATTTCCTGTAATTATCAGGGCAGCATATACCCTGGGAGGTCAGGGCAGCGGTTTCGCATCAGATGCTGATGAACTGAAATCGCTTTCATCAAAAGCGTTTTCCTATTCAAACCAGATACTTGTTGAAGAATCGCTTAAAGGGTGGAAAGAGGTTGAATATGAGGTTGTAAGGGATAAATATGATAATTGCATCACTGTATGTAATATGGAAAACTTTGACCCTCTTGGAATTCATACGGGTGAGAGTATTGTTGTTGCCCCATCACAGACACTTACAAACAGTGAATATCATAAGCTTCGGGAGCTTTCGATCAGGATAATAAGGCATATCGGAATTGTGGGTGAATGCAATGTTCAATATGCTCTTGCTCCTGATTCTGAAGACTACAGGGTTATTGAGGTGAATGCACGACTGTCAAGATCAAGTGCACTGGCTTCAAAAGCAACCGGTTATCCACTGGCCTTCATTGCCGCAAAGCTTGGATTGGGTTATGGGCTTCATGAGCTGAAAAACTCTGTTACTAAAAATACAACTGCATGCTTTGAACCTGCACTCGATTATATAGTATGTAAAATCCCGCGCTGGGACCTGAATAAATTCGAAGGAGTTTCCCACCTTATCGGCAGCAGTATGAAGAGTGTCGGAGAGGTAATGGCTATCGGAAGGACTTTTGAGGAGGTAATTCAAAAGGGTCTAAGAATGATAGGACAGGGAATGCATGGTTTCACCGGCAACAGGAACCTTGGATTTGAAGATGTGGAGAAGGAGCTGTCGGAACCTACGGATATGCGTATCTTCTCAATAGCTGAAGCGCTTGAAATAGGCATGTCGGTTGATAGAATATATGAACTGACAAAAATTGACAAATGGTTTTTATATAAACTGAAAAATATAATCAGTATCAAAGATGATCTCTCCGGTTATCAGACACTGGAATCTATTCCCGATGAACTCCTTAAGCTCTCTAAAATTAATGGATTCAGCGATTTCCAGATAGCCCGCCATGTTCTGAAATCAGGACCTTTTCAGATTAATAAGGACCTGATGAGAGTGAGAAGTTACCGGAAATCTCTCGGTATCATACCATATATTAAACAGATCGATACTTTAGCTGCTGAATATCCGGCGGTAACAAATTATCTCTATCTGACATATAGCGGATCGGAACATGATATCATATGTGAACCTGATAAAAAATCGATTATTGTTCTTGGATCAGGGGCCTACAGGATAGGCTCAAGCGTTGAATTCGACTGGTGTTCTGTTAATGCAATAGATACAATAAACAAAGAGGGATTCCGATCAGTTATGATCAATTACAATCCTGAGACTGTCAGTACTGATTATGATATATGCGACAGACTCTATTTCGATGAACTTACTTTCGAAAGGGTTCTTGATATTATTGACCTGGAAAATCCTGGAGGGGTTATAGTTTCTGTAGGTGGTCAGATCCCGAATAACCTCGCAATGAGGCTATACAAAGAAAATGTTACAGTGCTTGGCACCTCACCTGTCTCTATTGACAGAGCAGAGAACAGGCATAAATTCTCAGGAATGCTTGATATCCTGGGTGTTGACCAACCCAGGTGGAAAGAGTTGACTTCCATAGATGATATTTTTGAATTTGTCGACCGGATAGGATTTCCTGTTCTTATAAGACCCTCCTATGTTCTGTCAGGAGCCGCAATGAATGTGGTCTCAAATAAAAATGAATTATCCCATTATCTTGAACTTGCGATTCAGGTTTCAAAGCAATATCCTGTCGTTGTTTCTGAGTTTATTGAGAATGCCAAGGAGATCGAGATTGACGCAGTGGCCAGGGATGGTGAAATGATAGCCTACGCTATAAGTGAGCATGTGGAATTTGCCGGGGTTCACTCCGGAGATGCAACAATAGTCTTTCCTGCTCAGAAAATATATTTTGAAACATCCAGAAGAATTAAACGGATCTCGCGCCAGATAGCAGCTGAACTGAATATTTCAGGCCCGTTTAATATACAGTTTCTGGCTAAAGACAATGACATTAAAGTTATTGAATGCAATCTGCGTGCAAGCCGTAGCATGCCTTTTGTCTCAAAAGTACTGAAATCAAACCTTATTGAACTTGCTACCAAAGTAATGCTCGGCGTTCCTGCTGATAAACCGGATAAAAATGTATTTGAAATCGAATATGTCGGAGTTAAAGCACCTCAGTTCAGCTTCTCACGACTTGCCAAAGCCGATCCTGTACTTGGAGTTGACATGGCCTCAACAGGAGAGGTAGGATGCATCGGGGAGGGATTCTATGAAGCTATACTTAAAGCCATGTTTTCTGTTGGATACAGGGTTCCTGAAAAGAGTATCCTGCTCTCAACAGGACCTGCACGGTCGAAAGTTGAACTCCTTAACAGCGCCAGAGCTCTCAGGGAGAAAGGCCATAAGCTATATGCAACAAGAGGAACACAACTTTTCCTGCAAAATGCCGGAGTTGAAGCACATGTGGCATACTGGCCTGATGAGAATAAATCACCAAACACTGTTGACCTGATCAAATCCCGTGAGGTGGATCTTGTTGTTAATATTCCTAAAGACCTTAGTGAAACTGAACTTAATAACGACTATACCATAAGAAGAACCGCTGTAGACTATAATATTCCTCTTATTACCAATGCAAGACTCGCCAGCGCCTTCATCCTCGCTTTCTGTAAGTTGAGTATTGATGACCTCGAGATTAAGAGCTGGGATGAGTATAAATAGGGAAGAGGTGAAGGGGAGAATGGGTGAAGGGGAGAACAGTAAATTTTATTCTGATAATATGATAACCGTCCGTAAAGCTAAAACAGGAGATGCTGCATCAATAATAAATTTTCAGCAGAAGATGGCATGGGAAACCGAACAGATTGCCTTGGATCAGGAGACGATTACCGGAGGAGTTGAAGCAGTTTTCTCGAATGAAGCCCTCGGTCAGTATTGGGTAGCTGAAGAGGAAGACAAAGTTGTTGCATCCCTTCTTATAACTTATGAATGGAGCGACTGGAGAAATGCCAATGTGTGGTGGTTCCAGTCGGTTTATGTATTACCGGATTATCGCAGGGCCGGCATTTTCAGATCTATGTATTCTGCAGTCCGCAGTGAGGCTGAGAAGGCAGGTGCTGCCGGACTCAGACTTTATGTGGAGATTAACAACAGAAATGCCCGGAAAACCTATGAGTCTCTTGGGATGAAAAGCGATCATTATACAATGTACGAATGGATGATTAAATAAGCGATGTACTGGTTTACCATTATACTGATTCTTCCGTATATCTTCCTGCTCCTTAAAATTTACAGAAGCCTTGTTAAAATTCAACCTTTCAATATCACCCGCGATCCCTTAACATTTGTATCAGTTGTGGTGGCATGCAAAAACGAACAGGGAAATCTCCCTCCACTTCTTAACTGCCTTGACTCCCAGGACTATCCGCGAGAATTATATGAGGTAATAATTGTGAACGATAATTCCACAGACAGAACATTTGAGGTGGCTTCTGATTTTTCAATGAGCTGCAAAAAAATCTTATTGACCAATGAAGGTAAAGGTAAGAAACAGGCTATCAGAACTGGTATTAAGACTGCTTCAGGGAACCTTATAGTAACAACCGATGCAGATTGCCTGATGGGCAAAAGATGGTTAAGAACAATTGCTGCCTTTTTCGAAAAAGAGGGTTCTGATATGATAATTTGTCCTGTTCAGCTTGATGAGGGGTCCGGATTTTTCAGAAGGTTTCAGGAATTGGAGTTCCTGGGTCTCCAGGGGATCACTGCGGGATCTGCTTTTTCAGGAGAGAGTACCATGTGTAATGGAGCAAATCTATCCTTCAAACGACAGGTATACCTTGATAATGCAGAAAACCTTTATGATAGAATCGCCTCGGGAGATGATATTTTCCTGTTGCACAGTCTGAAAAACAATTCAAAATCAAGTATATCATGGCTTGAATCAACCGAATCTATTGTAACCGCAAAATCATCATCCTCTCCTGGGGGATTCTTTAAACAGAGAAGAAGGTGGCTCTCCAAAGGAAAATATTACAGGGATCTCTTTACTTACCTGTTGGGAATTGTAACATTTATTACAATTTTCTTCCAGGTAGTTACTTTTATTACAGGATTCCTTAATCCTCTATTTTGGTGGATCTTCCTTGCAGTTTTCCTTCTTAAATCTATTCCCGATTTTCTGATACTACGGAATACTTCAATGAGGTATGGCAGACAAAAACTGATGAACTGGTTTTTCCCTGCGCAGCTAGTCTATCCTTTTTATGTTATGGCTGTGGTTGTATATTCTCTTATAGGGTTGAGGAATGAGGAAATTTAATTTCCCATCTCCGAGAGGAATTTGATCCTCATCAGCCTGATCTCCTCTTCTTCGAAATCATTTCCCAGCTCCTTAATGGCTTCCTCTAGAGAGTCAGATTCTGCCTCTTCCCGGAAATATAAAAATATTTCATGTTGTCGTTCTTCATCGATCATTGAACTGATATAATAATCAAGGTTTATCCTTGTTCCCGAATTGACAATTGCTTCAATCTCCGATATCAGCTCACCCATTTCCAGTCCTTTTGCTTCGGCAATATCTTCAAGGGGCCTCTTCATATCAATACTCTGGATTATATATACCTTGATTCCGGACTTATTGACAACTGATTTTACTACCATATCGAGAGGCCTGAGTATCTCCTTCTCTTCTACATACTTTTTAATGATATCTACAAAGTCCTTACCATATCGCTGGGCTTTTCCGGCTCCAACACCTGATATATTCTGAAGCTCATCAATCGTAACAGGGTACTGGATAGCCATATCTTCGAGTGAGGGATCCTGAAAAATAACAAATGGAGGAACATCTTTATGTTTCGAAATTTGTTTCCGAAGGTCTTTAAGTATACTGAACAACTCCTCATCAACAGCTGCAGTTCTTGCACCAAAGGCATTCTCCTCATCTGTAGTATCTGCATAATCATGATCCTCAGCAAGCATAAATGAAGTGGGCTTTTCAAGAAACTCCATCCCTTTCTGGGTAAGCTTCAGAAGACCGTAGTTCTCAATATCCTTGGTAAGGAATTTGGCAATTAAAGCCTGCCTGATAACCATATTCCAGAATTTCTCATCTTTATCTTCTCCAACTCCGAAAAATTCGATTTTATGATGCCTGTATGATTTGATGGCTGAGGTAATTTTTCCCGACAATATATTGGCAACATGATCGGCCTTGAATTTCTCCTTTATAGCAAGAATTGTCTCCAGGACACTTACAACTGCCTCATTACCTTCAAACTGCGATTTTGGATGGAGACAGTTATCGCAGGCTTCACAATTTTCATTATGATACTCTTCTCCAAAATAGTGGAGCAACAATTTCCTTCTGCATACAGACGATTCAGCATATGATACTGTTTCAAGAAGAAGCTGTCTTCCGATTTCCTGCTCGGCAATCGGTTTCCCCTGCATGAATTTTTCCAGCTTCTGAATATCATTATAACTATAATAAGCAATGCAATTCCCTTCCCCACCATCACGTCCTGCCCGACCTGTCTCCTGGTAATACCCTTCAAGGCTTTTCGGAATATCGAAGTGGATCACAAACCTGACATCAGGTTTGTCAATCCCCATCCCGAATGCAATGGTTGCAACAATTATATCGGCCTCTTCCATCAGGAATTTGTCCTGATTCTGTGTTCGGGTAGCTGAATCCATCCCGGCATGATAAGGAAGCGCTTTAATGCCGTTTACCTTAAGTACTTCAGCCATCTCCTCAACTTTTTTGCGGCTTAGACAGTAGATTATCCCCGATTTGCCATGATTGTTTTTTATATACTTAATTATCTCTTTAGTTACATCCTGCTTGGATTTCACTTCATAGTAAAGGTTTGGCCTGTTAAATGATGATTTAAAAATATCTGCTTCGAGGATGCCAAGGTTTTTCTGAATGTCGTGCTGTACTTTTGGTGTAGCAGTAGCTGTAAGAGCTATTATTGGTGACCTGCCTATTGTATCAATTATTGGCCGTATGCGTCTGTATTCAGGCCTGAAATCGTGACCCCACTCTGAAATACAATGAGCCTCGTCTATAGCATAGAATGAAATTACAATGTTTTTAAGAAATTCTATGTTTTCCTCTTTTGTAAGAGACTCCGGGGCAACATAAAGCAGTTTTGCCTTTCCCGATAATACATCTTTTTTAACCCTGGCTATCTCTGTCTTTGTAAGTGATGAGTTAAGGAAGTGAGCAACATCGTCGTCGGTGCTGAAGTTCCTCATAGCATCAACCTGATTCTTCATTAGGGCTATCAGGGGTGAGATTACAATAGCTGTTCCCTTTTTCATTACCGCCGGCAGCTGGTAACAAAGCGATTTGCCACCTCCTGTTGGCATAAGTACAAAGGTATCCCTGCCGGCAATGACATTTCTGATTATTTGCTCCTGATTGCCCTTAAAAGTATCAAATCCAAAATACTTTTTTAAGTAATCCTGTATTGTAGAATCATTCAACATTTTAATCCCCTAATGATGTAAACAGAACAACTATAAGAATAATTACATCTCAGTTTAGATAAAGTTAATAAATTTCCTAATCATAAAACAGTTTTATTTTATTATTAACAAAAATGATTATATGATAAAATATTTAACTGATAGTGACAGAAATATTTTTCCGACAGCAAATATTGACCCCGGATATTCTCTACCTTTTTATTTATCTGATACTTAGGCTGACAACAGGATTTATTCTGCCTGCCATATACCTGGGAATACGCCTTTAATTGCTTCACTAAAACAGTAAACAGATTAATATTGTTTTGCAAAAGAAGATTTCTCATCTTTACAGGCTCTATTGAAATAAATAATTTGGTAATGGCGATATTTTCGAAAAAAGGCAAAAAAGGGGAGAAAGAGATGTCCTTCCTGGAGCATCTTGAAGAGTTGAGATGGCATATCATCAGGTCTGTACTTGCGATTGTAATTTTTATGGTAATTGCCTTTGTCTTTAAAACCATCATTTTCGAAAACATTATTCTTGCCCCAAAAAAACCGGAATTTTTTACAAACCGCATGCTTTGTCAGTTCGGAGAGCTGGTCTTTAAGACCAAAGCTCTATGTATAAACAGTAAACCCTTAAGTCTTATCAATATAAAAATGTCGGGTCAGCTGACAACACATATAGCTGTTTCTATGGTAGCCGGCCTGATCCTTGCGTTTCCGATAATCCTGTGGGAATTCTGGCAATTCTTCAAACCGGCTCTTAAGCCCAATGAATCAGTACATGCAAGAGGAGCTGTTTTGGCTGCATCGTTGCTCTTTTTTGTCGGGGTTATTTTCGGATACTTTATGCTTGCTCCGCTTTCACTTCATTTTCTCGGGTCATATGAAGTTAGTCCTGAAGTTACTAACCAGATAAATGTAAGATCGTATATTGGATTACTCTCATCAATTTGCCTGGCAACAGGAGTGGTATTTGAATTGCCGATTATAGCCTATTTCCTTACCAAAGTTGGAATGATAACACCTTCCTTCATGAGAAAATACAGGAAACACTCAATTGTTGTTGTCTTTATTCTTTCTGCTATAATTACTCCTCCGGATGTCTTTTCACAGGCTCTGGTGGCTATTCCCCTCCTGCTTCTTTACGAGGTGAGTATTCTGATATCTGCCAGGGTAATTAGGAATAAAGAGAAGCAGCACGATGAATTCATGAATGATAATTCAACCGAAACTAATACAGCCACATCCTAGTATACCATATGAAACTGCACACTGAAAATCTGGTAAAAAAGTATCGCAGCAGAACAGTTGTTGACAATGTTTCCATTGAGGTTGAACAGGGAGAGATAGTTGGATTGCTTGGTCCGAATGGTGCAGGTAAAACAACATCATTTTACATGATAGTAGGTTTGATAAGACCAAGAGAGGGTAAGATATTCCTTGACAATGAAGAGATCACTTCTCTTCCTGTTTATAAACGTGCCAGAAGAGGCATCGGATATCTGGCCCAGGAACCCTCAGTTTTCAGAAATATGTCCGTTGAAGACAATATCAGGGCAGTACTTGAAATGTCGGGGTTCCCCAGGGAGGAACAAAGAGAGAGGCTTGAGACTCTTCTTGAGGAATTTGGACTACAGAAGATACGCAAAAACAAAGGAATACAACTCTCAGGAGGGGAAAGGCGACGCACTGAAATTGCAAGAGCCCTCGCCCTGAAACCAAAATTTATATTGCTCGACGAGCCTTTTGCAGGAGTCGATCCCATAGCTGTTGAAGATATCCAGGAGATTGTCTCTAAACTAAGTGAGAAAAATATCGGAATTCTGATAACCGACCATAATGTTCATGAAACCCTTTCAATTACCGATCGTGCCTACCTCCTCTTCGAGGGTCGAATACTGAAATCAGGTACATCTGCTCAACTGGCAGATGATGAGCACGTAAGGAAAGTCTATCTGGGTAAAAACTTCGAGCTTCGCAGATAACCTCACCAGTTTGTTTTGATAATAATTTATTATACTTTTGCGGGGAATTTTACCGCGGATGTGTCGTAATTGGTAGCCGAGCAAGACTTAGGATCTTGTGTCTTCGTGACGTGGGGGTTCGAGTCCCTTCATCCGCACCAGCTTCAAACCGCCCGTAACCTCTGTAATAGTGCGTTTTGGCGGTTTTTTTAACCATGCAATAAACAATAATTGAAATGAACATTACCAGAGAAAACATCGATGATCTGAATGCTGTCTTACAAATCAAGATTGAGAAAACCGATTATGAAGATAAGGTAGAGAACGTATTGAAGGATTACAGGAGAAAAGCAAATATTAAAGGATTTCGTCCTGGCATGGTTCCAATGGGACTGATAAAAAGAATGTACGGGAAAGCTGTCCTGATTGATGAGATAAACAAAGTAGTATCAGAAAATATTCAGAAATACCTCTATGATGAAAAGATAGATATATTAGGTGATCCTCTGCCAAAAGACAATGAGCAGGCCAAAATTAATTTTGATACCCAGGAAGAATTTACATTCTCTTTCGACCTGGGCCTGGCCCCCGCCATTGAACTGAGGATAAATAAAAAAAATAAGATCAACCAGTATGAGATAATCATCGATGAAAAGATGAAAAAGGATTATCTCGAAAACTATACCCGCCGGTTTGGTGAACTGAGAAGTTCCGATATTACGGAGGAGAAGGATGTTATAAAAGGGAGGATTGACGCACTGGATAAGGATGGTATAGTGATCATGGAAGGTCCTTCAGCGGAAGAGACTTCGATCGCGATTGATATCATTAAGGATAAAAAAATCAAAAAACAGTTCATTGGGAAAAGCCGGAATGATATAATTGATTTCAATCTGAAAAAAGCTTTCCCTAACGATACTGAAATTGCCGGCATATTGCATAAGAAAAAAGAGGAGGTAGCCCATATTGATGGCGATTTCAGATTTAAAATAAATGAAATATCCCGTTTTCATCCGGCCGAAATTGGACAAGAACTGTTCGACAGGATCTATGGCGAAGGAGTTGTGAATTCTGAAGAAGATTTCATGAGCAGGCTGATTGATGAAATATCTCTAAACCTGAAACGTGAAAGCGATTTTAAATTGATGATGGATATAAAAACCCTGGCAACCGGGAAAACAGAATTTAATCTTCCGGAAGATTTCCTTAAAAGATGGCTCCTTAAGGCTAATGAAAATACCTCCGGGGAGCAGATCGAAACAGAATTCGATAGCTTCAGGAAAGATCTCAAATGGCAACTTATAAGAAATAAAGTAGCCCGTGATAATGAAGTAAAGATTTCAGAGGAGGAGCTTCTAAAAGAGGCTGAAAATATTACCAGGTACCAGTTCCAGCAATATGGACTTTTCTATGCCTCCGATGAACAGATTACCAATTATGCCAAAGAGACCCTTAAACGCGATGAAGAGGCTAAAAAAATTGCAGATAAGATCCTTGAGGAAAAGGTTATTTTACTCATGAAGGATCTCGTAAAGCTTGAAGAAAAGAGTATTACAGTAGAGGAGTTCAATAAGCTTTTTGAATAGTAATCAGCACATTGCGTTAATTTATTTATAATTTATTATCTTTGTTAATTATTTAAAATCCCGATATTATGAGTATTCTTGACGATTTTGGAAAATATGCAAATAGCAAACGCGGAATAAGCAGCATGAATTTGCACAGATATATATCAATTCACAGTAGCTATATATCTCCTACAATTATTGAAGAACGACAATTGAATATAGCCTCAATGGATGTATTCTCCCGACTGATGATGGACAGAATTATTTTTCTGGGGTTACCAATCGATGATTATGTGGCAAATATTATCCAGGCCCAGCTGCTATACCTCGATTCATCTGATCCGGGGAAGGATATACAGATCTATTTCAATACTCCCGGAGGATCAGTAAATGCCGGATTAGGTATTTACGATACAATGCAGTACATCTCGGCTGATATTGCCACTATCTGTACTGGAATGGCAGCATCAATGGGTGCAGTTCTTCTTACTGCCGGGAAAAAAGGTAAGCGATCAGCTCTTAAGCATTCAAGGATTATGATCCACCAACCGATGGGCGGAGCTGAAGGACAAGCATCAGATATAGAAATTACAGTCCGGGAAATTGTAAAACTTAAAAAAGAATTGTACGAAATAATTGCGCTTCATTCCGGAAACTCTTTTGAAAAAGTTGAAAAAGATTCAGACAGAGATTACTGGATGACATCCCAGGAGGCAAAAGACTATGGGATGATCGACGAGATCCTCCAGAAAACTCAAAAATAATTTTGAAATGGATAAATGTTCTTTCTGCGGCAGAACAAAGAAAGAGTCCAATATGCTCGTCGCCGGTCTCGAAGGCCATATATGCGATCATTGCATTGAGCAGGCTCACAGCATAATGGCCGAAGAACTTGGCAGTAAAAAAGATATAATACTAGATTCTGTCAACCTTCTTAAACCTACCGAAATCAAGAACTTCCTCGATCAGTACGTTATTGGTCAGGATATGGCTAAGAAAATAATCTCCGTAGCAGTATATAATCATTACAAAAGGCTTATGCAAAAGCCTGATAAGGATGATATTGAAATTGAGAAATCCAATATCATTCTTGTTGGTGAAACAGGTACCGGGAAGACTCTCCTGGCAAGAACCGTTGCCAAGATGCTGAAAGTTCCGTTCACAATTGTTGATGCTACAGTTCTTACCGAAGCCGGATATGTAGGTGAAGACATTGAGAGTCTGTTAACCCGGTTGCTGCAAAATGCAGATTATAATGTTACTGCTGCTGAGAAAGGTATTGTTTTTATCGATGAGATTGACAAAATAGCAAGAAAAGGCGATAACCCTTCTATTACCCGTGATGTATCAGGAGAGGGTGTGCAACAGGGACTTCTGAAATTACTCGAAGGATCAATAGTTAACGTACCACCACAGGGTGGACGTAAACATCCCGAACAAAAGATGATACCTGTCGACACAAAAAATATTCTCTTCATTTGTGGAGGCGCTTTTGAAGGCATAGAGAAGAAAATTGCACTCAGACTTAATACTCAGATTGTTGGCTACGGTGCTTCAAAAATCAGGGATAAGGTTGACAAAGATAACCTTCTTCAATATATTGCCCCACAGGATCTGAGAGCGTACGGACTTATTCCGGAAATAATCGGACGATTACCTGTTCTTACACATCTGAATCCTCTCGACAGAGATGCACTCAAGGCTATCCTCACAGAACCTAAGAATGCACTGGTAAAACAGTATATAAAATTGTTCGGCATGGACAATATAGATCTCACCTTCGCGGAGGGAGTGCTGGATTATATTGTCGATAAATCAATTGAATTTAAGATCGGAGCGCGCGGATTGAGGTCGATTTGTGAGACCATAATGCTTGATGCTATGTTTGAAATGCCTTCTAAAGGAACAAATGAGCTTGAAATAACCATCGACTATGCAAGCCGGAAACTGGAAAGAATAAACCTCAAGGTGCTGAAGGCATCATAAAAACGTAGAGACACAATGCATTGAACAAAATTGTAGCTACGCGATGCATCGCGTAGCTACAATTTTGTTCGGGAATTATTATTTACCTACCCCTAATTATTCATCATATTCCGGTGTCTGAATTTTAACAGAATCTCCTTTGACTCGGTTCCTCTTGTAACAACAGCCTTATTGTCACATTCACCGTCGCCATAATTTATTTCAATCTGTTCTGCTCCTTCCCTCTCAATCTTAACAATACCGCTTACAACAAACCTGCATACACGTTTCCAGTGTAAAGCTGTCATAATAGTATTGGTGTAAGCAACACCATTAATATTTACACCGGTAGCAGTTCCTGTAATCATGAACTCATCATCCCAGATATTTCTTGTAAGCTGGCCGGCAGTCCACTCCTTCTGATGTTCAAAGGAGCGTTCAATAACTTTCCCGTCAGTGAGCGTTAGTTTACCATTCATCAGTTTAACTGAAAATACGAGGTTTTGATTGCTATTGTAACCCATATTTTCAAACTCCTTGGTACCCTCAACTTTTATCCCATTGAAAAAATAATTCTCAAAGGTTACAGTCTTCTTAGAACCTGTTTCACGACGGGGACCTGTCACAACGATTATTATCTTCCCCGACCGTGTATTATCAAATAGACCACTGCAGCCGTTACCGAAATCAATGGTTATTGTTTTTGGCCAGACACCGTCACCAACATGTGTAATTGTTACTAACGGACATGAATCGGCGACCACAAGAAGATCTGATTTAGTGGCATCTCCTTTTCCCAGATTGTCAAGAATAATGTCAGCATTATCAACAGAATTAAATACATCTTCAAAAACAGCATCGCTTACAGCATCATCGTCAGCCAGATCCAAACTGGCCTGATCGATAACAGATTGCTTTGTACATGATGAAAATGATAGTATTGCCAGAGCTGCTATCATCATAAAAATCTTTGTTTTCATCCGCAAATAATTTGATTTTAAATGGTCGGATGGAGCTCGCATGTCTATATTTTCATGCAAGTTTGCGTTTTCTAAAAAACATGCTCGGTTCATAAGTTCTATTTTTTAATTATTAATTCCAATTAACAAACTTTTAGATGACACATTAATAAAAAGGTTTAACCGGTAATAAAAAAAAAATAAGATTTAGCTGACTTTATCTCTTCTTACATAAATTACATAGGAATAAGATATATCACCATCCTCGCTCGCATTAAATTCTTCCTGTTGAATAACTTTCCATATATCAGGGTCAATTTCAGGAAAATAGATATCTGCAGGACCACTCCTTTTCACATGTGTTATATACAACCTGTCTGCCAAAGGCATAAATTGTCTGTAAACACTCCCGCCGCCAATAACAAAAATATTTTCTCCCTTTTCACACTTACTTAGTGCATCTTCTATTGAGTAGACAGTAACAGATCCCTCAATCTTCTCGCCTGGAATATCTGTAAGAACAATATTTTTCCGCCCGGGAAGCGGTCTGTGCGGCAATGACTCCCAGGTCTTCTTCCCCATAATAACAGTGTTGCCTGATGTCAGTCTTTTAAACCTCTTCAGATCTTCAGATATGTGCCATAAAAGCTCATTATCCTTCCCTATTCCCATATCTTCAGAAACAGCAACAATTATTGAAATCATATATAATTAAATATTAAACAGATATTTCACCTTTTATATGTGGATGAGCGATATAGTTTTCAAGTTTAAAATCATCGTACCTGAATTTCAGAATATCAGTAACACCCTGGTTAATAATCATTTCAGGTAAGGGAAATGGCTCCCTCGTAAGCTGCAGTTTAACCTGGTCAATATGATTAAGGTAGATATGTGCATCTCCAAGAGTATGGACAAAGTCCCCTGGCTTTAGCCCCGTAGCCCTGGCAACCATAAGAGTCAGAATCGCGTAGGAGGCTATATTAAAAGGGACTCCAAGAAAGATATCAGCACTCCGCTGATAGAGCTGGCACGATAATTTCCCTTCGGTAACATAAAACTGGAACAATAAATGACATGGTGGAAGAGCCATCTTTTCCAACTCACCAACGTTCCAGGCGCTTACTATGTGGCGGCGTGAATCTGGTGATTTCTTAATGGAACTTATGACATCCAGCAACTGATCTATCTTCTTACCGCCTTCTGCCGGCCACGATCTCCACTGGTAACCATAAATGGGCCCCAGGTTACCATCTTTGTCAGCCCAATCATCCCAGATCTTTATCCCATTTTCCTTCAGGTATCTGGTATTCGTATCCCCTGAAATAAACCAGATTAACTCATGAATAATAGACCTGAGATGGAGTTTTTTTGTTGTAAGAATAGGAAATCCCTCAGCAAGATTGAATCTCATCTGATATCCAAATAGGCTTATTGTCCCTGTGCCGGTCCTGTCCTTCTTTTCACTCCCGGTTTTTAATACATGATCAAGAAGATCAAGATATTGCCTCATCCTGTCAACTAAAATTAATATAACTCCCCTGCTGGTGAATATTTTAACTCTTCCTTCTTTTTCTTTTATCTATCTCATCCCTTACAGAAGCAGCCCTTTCATAATCCTCTGTCCTGATAGCTTCATCAATCATCTTATAAAGCTCCTCGTCACTATATGATTCATATTTTGTGCTTTCTGGTTCCATAATATTGCCTGCGCCATCTGCCGGAGATATTTCTGATTCAGGGTTGCTTATATTTATTCCTGCTTTTTCAAGGATCTCTTCTGTAATATATATCGGACAATTAAACCTCAATGCAAGTGCCACTGCATCGGATGTTCTGCTGTCAATGGAGAATTCTCGTTCTCCATTGCTGCATAGAAGTCTGGAAAAGAAAACTCCCTCCTCAAGCTTATGGATCATAACTTCAAGAATTGAGACTTTAAACTCATCTGCAAATTTTTTAAAAAGGTCATGAGTCAACGGGCGGGGAGGGTCGAGATTCTCAAGTTTAATTACAATTGCCTGTGCTTCAAATCCTCCAATAATAATAGGTATCCTCCTCTCACCCTCTTCTTCAATCAGAATCAGTGCATATGCCCCTGATTGAGTCTGACTGTATGATATTCCCATCACCTTTAGCTTTACTCTCTTCATATCAATTGTTTAAGCGACAGATGGATAACCTCTCTTTTTGTTGCGCATCACAAATATAAAGATAATAGAAGTAACAGTATGGATAACAATATTCTTTTTTTCAACAGTCTCATATTAAAACCGAAATAATAATTTACCTGCTCTTTCTCTTCTGAAAACCTGATCTGGTATTATTATCCTCTATTTCTTCCAATCAATAAAAAAAACAGGGTATTGGTTTGTAAATATCCTAATTTGTATATCTTTGCAGTCCGATTTTGAATAAAATCCGAAGGGGCAAATGGAAGTCATATTATCAATTAATAATATGCGCCTCACGGAGTAACGTAAATAAGAAATAAGATGTACGCAATCGTTGAAATTGCAGGTCAGCAGTTTAAAGTTGAGGAAGGGAAAAAGATTTTTGTTCACCGTCTGGAATTAGAGGAGGGACAACAGGTTGATTTTGATAAAGTCCTGTTAATTGAGGATGATGGTAAAATAACCATCGGAGAGCCAACAATTAAGGATGCAAGAATTGAGGGAAAGATCCTCGACCATATGAGGGGTGAAAAGGTAATAGTATTCAAAAAGAAGAGAAGAAAAGGATACAGGGTTAGAAACGGACACCGCCAGAACTTTACACAGGTTGAGATCGTAAGTATCAGCGAGAAAGCATCACCCAGGAAAGTAACTCCCAAAAAAGAGGAGGCTAAGTTAGTCGGGGTAGAAGTTGCCGGCGAACCTTTAAAGGAGAAAAAGAGTGCTCCCAGGAAACCGGCTGCAGCAAAGAAAGAGGCAACCCCGGTTAAGAAAACTGAGGAGAAGAAAGTAGCTGATAAGAAACCAGCCGCAAAGAAAACAGCTGCAAAGAAACCTGCAGTAAAAAAACCGGTTGCAAAGAAAACCCCCAAAGGGAAAGAATAATAGAATAAGCAATTAAAAATATAATATCATGGCACACAAGAAAGGAGCAGGTAGTTCACGTAACGGTCGCGATTCTGAAAGCAAACGGCTGGGTGTGAAACTCTTCGGCGGACAGGTTGTAAAGGCAGGCAATATTATCGTTCGACAGAGAGGAACCGTACATCATCCCGGGCTCAATGTAGGGCTCGGGAAAGACCACACTCTTTTTGCCCTCACTGATGGAGAGGTTGAGTTCAAAAGAAAAAAAGATAATAAATCTTATGTGTCTGTTAAAAGTGTGAAATAACCGGTAAGAGAATAACCTTTTCTAAATAATTCGGGCTCCCATGATTCTTTTCTGTTCGGGAAAAGTATTATCGGGAGTTTTTTAATATTTTTGCAGCAGGCATCTTCCAGCCTGCTTTTTTCATTAATCCTCTACTGAGTATGTTAACAATTAATCAAATCCGTGAATCCAAAGATTTTATCATTGATCGTCTGAGAGTAAAAAACTTTGAAGCAGAAACAATAATAGACAAAATTGTTGCTCTCGACGCCTCACGTCGTGAAATCCAATCTAAAACCGGTTTAATGCAAAGTGAGATGAACCGCCTCTCAAAAGAGATCGGCTTACTCATGAAGGAAGGTAAAAAAGGTGAAGCGGAAACTGCAAAAGAAAAAACATATTCCCTTAAAGAAGAGATAAAAACAGTTTCCGATAAGCTGATTCCCATTGATATCGAACTGAAAAATGAGATCGTTAAGCTTCCTAACCTTCCTCATATCACAGTTGCACCAGGACACGGTGCTGATGATAATGTAATTGTAAGAGAAGGAGGAAAGTTACCGGTAATTTCAGATAAGGCCCTTCCCCATTGGGACCTGATTAAAAAGTATGATATTATTGATTTCGAACTGGGCATTAAGCTTACAGGAGCCGGATTTCCTGTCTATAAAGGGAAAGGTGCAAAACTTCAGAGAGCATTAATAAGTTTTTTCCTGGATGAAGGAGAAAAAGCGGGCTACACCGAGGTCCTTCCCCCAATTATTGTAAATGAAGATTCAGGCTTTGGCACAGGACAGTTACCCGATAAAGAGGGGCAGATGTACCATGTCAATCTTGATAATTTTTACCTCATCCCGACAGCTGAAGTTCCCGTAACAAATATTTACAGGGATGTCATACTCAGTGCTGATATTCTTCCTGTTAAGAATATTGCATACACTCCTTGCTTCAGAAGAGAAGCAGGCTCCTGGGGAGCCCATGTAAGAGGTCTGAACAGGCTCCATCAGTTCGATAAGGTCGAAATTGTCCGGATAGCTCATCCTGACCACTCATATGAATCTCTGGAAGAGATGGTCAGCCATGTGGAAGGACTTGTTTCGAAGCTTGGTCTTCCATATCGCATTGTCAGACTGTGCGGAGGAGATATGTCATTTACATCATCACTTACCTATGACTTTGAAGTGTGGTCGGCAGCTCAAAAACGCTGGCTTGAGGTTAGCTCGGTATCAAATTTTGAATCGTTCCAGGCCAACAGGCTGAAGTGCAGGTTTAAAGATAAAGGAGACAAGCAGAACAGACTGGTTCATACCCTTAATGGAAGTGCTCTGGCTCTGCCGAGAGTAGTTGCTGCAATACTTGAGAACAACCAGACTGACTTGGGCATTAAGGTTCCCGAAGTACTGATAAAGTATACCGGATTTGATATGATTAGCTAGAAATTTAACCGAAAAGCCCGCCCGGACAAAGTCCGTTCGGACGGGTGCACAAAGTGAAGAATGGACAAGACCAGACAATCATATATATACGCCTTACTGGCAATTCTGTTCTGGTCGACAATTCCAACTGCTTTTAAAATAGGCCTTGGGGAAGCGGATATTCTGCCTGTGCTCACTATTGCTTCATTTGTTTCAGCGCTGGCATTGTTGATAATTGTTTTTGCAGCAGGAAAATTCAACCATATTGGAAAATCAACTGGCAAAGAATTAATTAACTCAGCTATTCTCGGGTTAATTAATCCGTTCCTCTATTATCTAATACTTCTTAAAGCATATCAATTGCTTCCAGCCCAGGTTGCACAACCATTGAATATGATCTGGCCAATAATACTGGTCTTCCTGTCAGTGCCAATACTCGGGCAAAAGATCAAAAGAAAAAGTTTCATGGCACTTTTAATCAGCTTCGCCGGGGTATATATTATCTCCTCACAGGGAAAGCCTTTTCAAAAGGAACATGCAGATCTGACAGGTGTGTTACTGGCAACAGGCAGCTCATTTTTCTGGGCTTTCTATTTCATTCTGAATGTAAAAGACAAAAGGGATGAAGAGGTCAAACTGCTGCTTAATTTTCTTTTTGGTACATTTTACCTGGTTATTGCAATGATAATTACAGGGCAATGGAAGGTTGAAATCGGGCTTAAGGGAGCAGCTGCATCAGTCTATATTGGAATTTTTGAAATGGGGATCACATTCTTCTTCTGGCTCAAAGCCCTTCAGCTGGCAGATACAACAGATAAGGTAAGCAACCTTGTTTACCTTGCACCATTTATTTCACTTATCTTTGTACACTTTATTCTTAATGAACCCGTTTATTATACAACTCCGGCCGGATTATTACTCATCATTTCCGGAATATTGATCCAGAGCCGGAAATCTTCCGTGATATAATAATTATCTTTGATGTTGAATTTTTGACATTTTACATGAAGTGAAAATGAAAAGACTCCTGTTCTTCCCTGTTATAATTTTTGTCCTGCTTTCTTCGTGCAGGAAAGACGATATAGCACCTGATAATACCCTTACTCCGGCAATGGCAAGAGATAGTTTATACTATATAATGAATGAATGGTATTACTGGTATAGTCTAATGCCAACCGTTACCAAGGAGGATTATGATGATCCCTACAAACTAATGGATGCTATGCGTTACAAAACCCTTGACCGATGGAGTTTTGTTGTTGATTATGATGAGTTCATTGCAGAAATGAACGGGACCTTTGTAGGACATGGTATCAGGATCGGAGTCGACAAATCAGGCAAAGCCCGCATTGCAATGATCTATAATAAATCACCGCTATATGTAAGCGGTGTCCGTAGAGGCTGGATCATAAAAAAACTGAACGACACCGACCTTGCTCCTATTCTGATAGCCGGTGACGGTGAGGCATATTCTAACCTGATAGGGCCGGGGGAGGCCGGAATATCCAATAAATTCCTTTTTGAGAAACCTGATGGTACAGAAGTAGAAATTACAACAATAAAATCTTCATTTACAGTGAATACTGTATTGTTATATGACACACTTCACTTATCATCAGGGATCACAGGACATATTGTTTTTGAGTCTTTCATCACACCATCTGTAAATGAGCTGATTACAGCCTTTGCATTCTTCAAGGCCAATAATATAAAAGATCTTATTCTTGATCTGCGATATAATTCCGGAGGCTATCTCTATATTGCTCAGACTCTTGCAAGCTATATCGCAGGCAACTCATACCAGGGGTCTGTTTTTGCCAAATTGCAGTATAATTCCAAACACCAGGATGCCAATAATTCCTATCCTTTTACATCAACGGCATATTCTCTTGCACTTCCAAGGATTGTGGTGATCACAACACGGTCGACTGCCTCGGCAAGCGAGGCTGTTATGAACGGCTTAAAGCCTTATGTCACGGTTGTCAGTATAGGCGATACCACCAACGGGAAGCCAACCGGTATGAATGGCTGGGAAATTGGCAAGAAATATTATATGTGGCCCGTTACCTTTAAAATGGTCAATTCATTGAATGAGGGTGAATATTTTGGCGGGATTGCACCTGCAAAAGTAATTTCGGATGATATTACTCATGATTTTATTGACAGGGAGGAACTCTGTCTTAAAGAGGCTGTCTACTATCTTGAGCATGGGACCATCTCCGCGAAAAGCGGCTCAGATTTTAAGCGCCGGCCGCAATTTTCTGAAAAACCGGGATGGCTGAATAATGCGTTTATATTGGAAAAATAATTTAATAACTCAGAAGTCTTTTGAAAGTCAAACCCAAAGAGAGAATAATTCTCGGTATCGATCCCGGGACCAGTATAACAGGATATGGGGTGATAAAAGCTGTCGGTACAACCCCTGAGTTAATAACTATTGGATCTATTGATCTTTCAAAATTTGATGACCACTATCTTAAACTGAAACACATATTTGAAAGGACCCTGGGTATTATCGATGAATATAATCCTGATGAACTGGCGATCGAAGCTCCTTTTTATGGAAAGAACGTGCAATCCATGCTTAAACTGGGCAGGGCGCAGGGAGCAGCCATTGCAGCTGCATTATCCCGTTCATTACCCATATTCGAATATGCTCCAAGGAAAATCAAAATGTCAATTACCGGTCAGGGAGCTGCCTCAAAGGAGCAGGTAGCTTCAATGCTGATGCATATCCTGAAATTCAGTCTGTCGGAAATCAAACTTGATGCCACTGATGGTCTGGCAGCCGCTTTGTGCCATTTCTACCAGATAAATAATCCACTAAAGGAAAAAGGATATAACAGCTGGAAAGATTTCATGAATAAGAATCCCAAAAGAGTAAAATAGAATAACCGGTTATATTACTGCAAAGGCAATTGCTGCAACACTTACCCTCACACCCTCAATTTTTAACAGCTCACTGGCACACGATTCAATTGTAGAACCGGTGGTTACGACATCATCAATAAGTAAAACATGCTTCCCTTTTATTGTATCAGGGTCATTGACCTTAAAAATGCCTTCAACATTGGTCCATCTTTCGTACCTCGATCTTCTTGTCTGCGTAGCTGAAGCTGCTGCCCTGACAAGGGTACCTGTTAAAACCGGCAAGCCAGTAATCCTGGCAAAACCAGATGATATAACTTCACTCTGATTGAAGCCGCGGATTCGCTGCTTTGAAGAGTGTAGCGGAACTGGAATTATTAAATCGACACCCGATGTAAAACCAGAAGATCTGAGTGATATGGCATAGATTCTGCCAAGCTCAGTTCCAATCTCCTCTATCCCTTTATACTTAAGATTATGGATCAGATTCCTTATCCTGCTTCCCCTGCTATAAAAAGAGAAAGCAGCAGCCTTTTCTATCAGGCATCTTCCCCAGAATAGCTGAGCGACAGGATTATTGATATCCAAATGGTAGTTTGTCCTGGGAATAACTACAAAACACTCCGTACATATAAGACTTTCATTTCTGAGGAGATGATCACCACATGCATAGCAAAGCCTCGGAAAAAGAAGGCTGATAAAATCATCCCATAAATTATAGATGTAACTCATGCAGCGATGCAGAATTATTTCTATAAAGATATAAAATTAATATAAACGGGTATCGGGATTCCAATCTAAAAGATTACCCTGCTGCTGATCTTAGCTGCAATCTCCTTAAACTCTTCGTGTGAGAATTTGAGCTTCGGATTCTTAAAATTGACATCTTCCATTGTATCCATTGGAACAAGGTGTATATGGGCATGAGGAACCTCAAGACCCAGTATGGCAACACCAATACGATTACATGGTATGGCACCGGTTATTGCCGCTGAAACCTTTTTTGAAAAGAGGATAAGTCCGGCCAGAAGATCATCCTCCAGATCAAAAATGTAATCTGTTTCCTTTTTAGGTACAACGAGGGTATGACCAGCCTTCAGGGGATTGATGTCGAGAAATGCAAAATAATTATCATCCTCGGCGATCTTATAGCAAGGAATTTCCCCGTTAATAATCTTAGTGAAAATTGTTGCCATTTTGGAGAAGAAAATAATTATAATGAAATAGCGATTATCTCAAAAGGTATTATCCCTGATGGAACCTTTATCTGGACCAGGTCACCGACTTTCTTACCAATCAGACCCTGAGCAATAGGAGAACTGACAGCAATCTTTCCTAACTTGAAATTTGCTTCACTCTCAGGCACAAGCTGGTATTCCATAACTGAATTGTTGGATCTGTTTCTGATCTTTACCCTGTTAAGTATCTGCACGGATAAAGTATCGATTTTTGATTCGTCAATAATCCTTGACCGGGCAACAATATCCTCAAGCTTCGAGATCTTCATCTCAAGCATTCCCTGTGCCTCCTTGGCAGCTGCATACTCGGCATTTTCAGACAAATCACCTTTATCTCTTGCGTCAGCTATCTGCCTGGATATCATAGGTCTTTCAATATTTCTCAATTGGTCCAGATCCAATTTAAGTTTCTGAAGACCCTCCTCTGTCACATAAATAACCTCTGACATTTTCTCTCTGATATTAAAAAAACAAGAAGAATTCCGGGTTGCCGGAACTCTTCAAAAACAAATATATAAATTATTTTAATTAATTACAAATTAAATGCCGTGAATTGGTGTTTTACAAGTATTTATAAAAACTGCTCTCCCTATTTGTATTTCCTGCCTGCTCTTTTTGTAGCTGATTTTACCTTTCTCTTTTTTGCCCTGTCCCTAAAGGTTGTTTCCTTCCTGTTTTGCTTCATACGTGCCCGTACATCAGGCGATTGAATCTCAATCGTTCTTTTTTGTGATCTTCTGACTGATTTAAAATAATCACTCTTTAGCTTTTTCTGATTTGATTCCTGCTTCTTCCTGGCTTTAGTCACCTTTCTTGGTTCTCTCACCTTAACCTCATTACTCTTTCCCCGGGTTTTTCCGAATAATCCCTTTTCCGTTTTTCTTGATATATTTTTATGAAATATCTGTGCATTGCATGTCACGGAAACCATCAATAAGACGAACGAAAAAATAAAAAGCTTCTTCATAGATAAATTATTCATTTTCAGTTATTATAATAAATATTCACTGATACCGTTAGATTTCCGGATCTAATATTAATTTTACATTTTAAATATTTCTCTGTGAGAACAGAATCAAAAATAATATTTTTTTTATTCGTTACATCTCTTGCCGTCAGCTTTGATTCATGCAATAAAAACAATGATGTTATTCCCGATGTATATGTGGATTTCAGACTCGATTTGAGCGATCCTCAATTTGTAGACCTTAACGCATTGGGAGGCTCAGTTATTGTTAACGCAAAAACAAACAACTGGCAGTATTCAGGAGGATATGATGATAATGGGATTATTATCTATGCAGGAGTTGATGAGTTCTACGCCTACGACAGAACCTGTCCTCACGACTATGTTGTAAATTCACTTAGTATTAAGGTCAACATTGATCCGTCAAATTCCCTGAACGCAATATGTCCGCAATGTAGTACCAATTACTCACTCGCAGCAGGAGGAACACCATCAAAGGGTGTAGGACAATATCCTTTGAAAAATTACAAAACAAGTTTTGACGGAAGGTTCGTCAGAGTATGGAATTATTAGTATCGGTAGTGATTGGGCTTATATGGGCCACCCTCAGGTACTCCGATATAATCTGATTGTTCTTTTGTTAGCTTTGTCAGTTTAACCCCAAGTTGTTCAAGGTGAAGACGTGCTACCTCCTCATCGAGACTTTTGGAGAGCATATATACCCCTATCTTATAATTATTTTCCCAGAGATCGATCTGGGCAAGTGTCTGGTTACTGAACGAGTTGCTCATAACGAACGAAGGATGCCCTGTGGCACAGCCCAGGTTTACCAGCCGGCCTTCAGCAAGCATAAATATTGAATGTCCGTCGGGGAAAATGTATTTATCAACCTGTGGTTTAATATTGATCTTCTTAACTTCTTTTGTATCGTTTAGAATATCAACCTGTATCTCATTATCGAAGTGACCAATATTACAGACAATAGCCTGGTCTTTCATCTTCATCATATGATCGAGAGTGATTATATCTCTGTTCCCCGTAGCTGTTACATATATATTCCCTTCATCCAGTGCATCTTCCACGGTTTTGACTTCAAAGCCTTCCATTGAGGCCTGAAGTGCACATATCGGATCGATTTCTGTAACAATCACCCTGGCGCCATATGATTTCATCGATTTTGCACATCCTTTTCCAACATCTCCATATCCGCAAACAACAACAACTTTTCCGGCTATCATCACATCGGTTGCTCTCTTTATCCCGTCAGCCAGCGATTCCCGGCACCCGTAGAGATTGTCGAATTTTGATTTGGTAACAGAATCGTTCACATTTATTGCCGGAACAAGCAGCTCCCCATTTTCAAGCATCTGGTACAATCTATGAACACCAGTAGTGGTCTCTTCTGAAATCCCTTTAAATTCACTTACAGTCCGATGCCATCTTTCCGGATCTTTTTCAAGGATATCCTTCAATGTGGAGAGAATAACTGCTTCTTCCCTGCTTTCAGGTTTTTTGTTGAGCACTTCATGGTTTTTTTCTGCCTTATACCCAAGATGTATCATAAGCGAAGCGTCTCCCCCATCGTCAACAAGAAGGTTAGGCCCTTTCCCCCCGGGGAATGAGAGTGCCTGCGATGTGCACCACCAATACTCTTCAAGTGTCTCCCCTTTCCAGGCAAACACAGGAATTCCTGCAGCGGCAATAGCGGCAGCTGCATGATCCTGGGTGGAGAATATATTGCAACTCGCCCACCTTACATCGGCTCCCAGTTCTGCCAGAGTTTCAATCAATACCGCGGTTTGAATTGTCATATGGAGTGAGCCTGTTATGCGGGCTCCCTTAAGTGGTTTATTAAATGAATATTTTCTTCTGATTGCAAGAAGACCCGGCATCTCTTTTTCTGCAATCTCGATCTCTTTCCTGCCAAATTCAGCCAGCGAAATATCCTTCACATGGTAGTGCATTGTCTCAATTTTTACATTCATAATTGTCAATTATTTTAGAGTGTAAAAGTAGTAAATATTTCTATAACATTTTTATGAAAGAAGTCTCAGAACCTCCATCTTATCAAGCTTCATCTGATCAGTCAGCTCTTTCCTGTTTTCAAATTTTATCTCCCCCCTCAACCATTTCATGAAACTAACGGAGATGTTCATCCCATAAATATTCTCGTCAAGCTCAAAGATGTTCACTTCGATGCTTTTTACTCTTTCATCACTATTTACTGTAGGATTCGACCCTATACTTGACATCCCCAAATATCTTTTCCCATTCAGTACTGTTTCAACAGCATAAACACCATTGGCAGGGATCAGCTTAAATTTATTGTCAGGTTCAATATTTGCTGTAGGAAACCCCAGTTCCCGTCCAATTTTACGGCCTTCAACTATTGTTCCGTTAATAGAATAAGGATATCCCAATAACCTGTTTGCATCATCAAGCCGCCCGCTTAATAAAGCTTCCCTGATCGAAGATGAGCTTATTGCTCCCTCTTCTGTATGAATTCCCTGCACCTGCTCAACTTTGAAATCCATCGATTCAGTACATTGCTTAATGGTGTTTAAATCGCCTTTGCCACTTCTTCCGAAGTGATGATTAAACCCGATTATAAGATGTTTGGTCCCGAGCTTCTTTACAAGTACCTCCAGAACGAAATCACAAGCCAGTATCTTACTGAAATTCCTGGTAAACTCAACTAAAATAAGATGGTCAATATTGGCCTTTTCGAGAAGAACCATTTTTTCTTCTGTTGTTGTCAGAAATGAAAGATCCTTAAAGTTTTTATCAAGTACTTGTCGTGGATGAGGTGTAAATGTAATTACAACAGACTCTCCAGTAACATCTTTTGCTCTTGAAACAAGAGTTTCGAGAAGAACCATGTGCCCCCGGTGAACGCCGTCAAAAATTCCCAGAGTTACAACAGGGTTAACCAGGTTAAGGTTTTCATACCCATTATGAATAGTCATATCAGAAGATTATGTTTGCAAAAGTAGTAAAGCCAGCGAAAATTAAGATATCATAAGAGAATATCTTTGAATTCTGTTTCAGGCATGATTTACAATTTACAATAATCTGTATAATGTTGAAAAATAGTTTCAAATACTCACAGCTTTTTAAATTACTTTCCATGAAAATATTACATTTATAGCCTAAAATTTTAAAATAAAATCACCTCACTATGCAAGTTACCGTAACCAGAAAGAATATTACGTTTCTCCCTGATCCCAGCAGGGTAATCGCCCGCTTCTATTATCCTTCCGATGAACGGGCTAAAAATACTATCATTAATGTGTTGTCTATGACTGATAGCGAGGTTAGTACAGCACTTAGCCAGGTTCTTAGAGGATATTCAAAACGTCACAGGAATATTTCATTAATATTTGAAACCCATCTCAATAAATTGGATAATCTATTTGAAGAGTTACAAATAAAGAAAAGCAAACTTGATCAATCACGAAAAGCCCTTATTGGTTCATTTTTCACAATGGAATATTCCATCGAAGCGGCAGCTTTTTTCAATCCGTCAGTAGTAGAAGATCCTGATCAATCTGAATTAGGACAGGATGAGAAAAGATTGATTTTCAGTTTCAGGGCAACCGGCGAAGGCCATATATCGTCCATCGTTTTTCGTTCGGCTATTATTGACAAGAACAGTGATCTGATAATTGAACCTGTAGGCAAAATGCTGGCAGAAGCAGAGAGAATCAAAAGACATATTTACAATAAGAAATCTTTTATAAAGAAACTGGATGAAATGCATGATTTCGATAATAAAATTTCTCCTGTCTTTGTATTAGAAAATCTGGGTGACACTTTTACTTATGGAGAATTGAAAAGAGCTGTAGAAGAGACCAGAAAAACTCATCAGCTTACTGCAAATAAAGAATTACTCATAAATCAAATGATGTGGCTGGCGAAATCTCATTACGAACTTGACTTTTCGCTAGATTCGGCAATTTCTGAGAGAGTTATTTTTCCAACCTCCGGAGCAGAAAAAAATGGCATTGAAGATGCACGTTTTGTTAAATTTACAGATAATAATGGGGAGATAAAATACTATGCTACCTATACTGCTTATGATGGCCAGACAATTTTACCAAAGTTACTTGAGACAAAAAATTTTTACCATTTCAAAGCATTAACCATTCATGGTGAAATTGCCCACAACAAGGGTATGGCATTGTTCCCCAGAAAAATTCATGGTAAATATGCTATGTTGTGCCGGATAGATGGTGTGAATAATTATATTGCTTACTCGGATAATATAAATATATGGCGCGAAGCCAAACTCCTTCAGACACCAAAATTTCAATGGGAGCTGATACAGGTAGGAAATTGCGGCTCCCCTATTGAGACGAAAGAAGGATGGCTGATAATTACGCACGGAGTCGGCCCAATGAGGGAATACGTATTGGGAGCATCTTTATATGAACTTGATGATCCTGAAAAAGAGATTGGCAGGCTTAAAACACCTTTATTGGCTCCCAATACTAAAGAAAGGGAGGGATATGTACCCAATGTTGTTTACTCTTGTGGTTCGATGCTGCACAATGGTAATCTGATTATTCCGTATGGTATGTCTGATTGTGCATCAACTTACGCCTCCGTTAATTTGTCTGAATTACTGGCAGAACTGAAGAACTCAATATGATAACACCTGTAGGGGGGGGGAAATCAAAATCGGTTGTTGTTATTGTTGCTCATCCTGATGATGAAACATTATGGGCAGGAGGAACAATATTAAGTCATCCATCCTGGCAGTGTTTTATTGTTTCCATATGCAGGAGAAGCGATAAAGATCGTGCTCCAAAGTTCTTTAAAACATTACAAATTTTTGGAGCTGAAGGAATAATGGGTGATATTGATGACGGCCCTGAACAATATCCTCTTGATGAAAATGAGTTGGAGCATTCAATACTGAACCTGTTACGACCCGACCATTATGACCTTATTATTTCCCATAGTCCTGACGGGGAATATACAAGACATTTAAGACATGAGGAAACAGGCAAGGCAGTTATAAGACTTTGGCAGTCAGGCAAAATATCTGCAAATGAACTTTGGACTTTTGCATATGAAGACGGCGGTAAGAAATACTATCCAAGATCTATAGATACAGCTTCTGATTACCACGTACTCTCTGAACCAATATGGGAGAAGAAATACAGGATAATTACTGAAATATACGGATTTGAAAAAACCAGTTTTGAAGCAGAAACAACGCCAAAGGCTGAATCGTTCTGGAAATTTTCAACCCCTTATGATGCACAAGAACATTTTAGATAATAATTAAATTCTATCATCATGAAAGTATTGTTATTATATGATTACCCCGCATCACCCGGCGGCCTTGCAACCCAGGGAGATCTGTTATACAAGGGACTTCTTAAGATGGGAATTGATGCCCATGCAGTTAATTTCGAATCGGCACAGGAGAAGGAATGGTACTACCGCTGGTTCAAGCCTGATGTTGTGCTTGGTGTCGGTTATTGGGGGCATACGCCCCACCTTGTACTTCATCCGCAGCGATATGGAGTCCAGGCTGTTCCATGGCTGGTTGCCGATGGTTATATTGCTAACTACCATGAGGTGCTGAATGCTCTTCCGCTTATACTGGTAACATCAAATTGGGTAAAGGATATGTACGTTCGCGATGGTATAAACGGTGATATAATTGAGGTGCTGCCAGTTGGCTGCGACACAGATGCTTTTACGCCTTATGAAAAGGACGATCCGAAAATCACTACCGTACGGGAATCATTGGGTGTTTCTCCCGATCAGATTATGATTCTGACAATTGGAGGCGATGCCGCCTCCAAGGGTTCCCAAGAGGTAATGCAGGCACTTTCAATTATTGACAGCAAAGCACCCGACTGGAAATATGTTTGTAAAGTATGGCCCCAGCCGCGAACAAAGCTTCAAAACCTTGCTGATCTCGAATTAGCAACACACCTGGGTATCGAAAAGAATGTCGTCTATACAACAAATATCATTTCACGTAATTTCATGCCTTACCTGATTGGTGCCTGCGATATATATGCTGCACCTTCACGACTTGAAGGATTTGGAATGCCGCAGGTGGAAGCCGGAGCTTGTGGAAAGCCGGTGTTAAGTATTAATGCCATGGGAATGCTCGATACTCTTGTTCATGGAGAAACTGCGCTACTTGCAAATATAGCTCAGCGAATCGATGTTAACGAGTTGATCCTTGGCGATGAGTCTGGGTTTGAAGATAACCACAGGGTAGTATTTAATAATCCGCGCACTGTGGATTACCGTGCAAGTGTTCATGACATTGCCAACTACTTTATGGATCTTATGGACGATAGAGCATTGCGTGAGAAAATGGGTAAAGCCGGAAGGAAGCGTGTGGTTAAAAACTTCGACTACAGGGTAGTGGCAAAACGATTTGTTCAGATTTTAAACGATAAACTGGGAATATATTAATCCCTTAAATCCATGCGAAATTCAGACTGGGAGGAAATAAAAGAGGCAAAAAAAGCAGCTATTGAAGTATTGCTTCATAATTCACACGGTCCATTTCATGGACTTCCACGTACGTCTGGTTGGGGGTACCCCGAGCCATATACACGGGATCTGATGTTTTCTATCCTGGGAATTGCTGTCTCCGGGAATCAAAAGCTGATAACAAGCATAAGGAAAGTATTGGAAACTCTGGCTAAGAACCAAACTGAACGGGGGCATATCCCTTCAATTGTACATGACAAGGAGAATAGAGGATCAAGCGATTCAACTCCTCTGTTTTTGCTGGGTGCTTCCATTTTCAGAGAGATATCGGGTGAGCATGATTTTCTTATGGATGCGGTCAGTAAAGCACTGAAATGGATGGAATATCAAAGTCCTGCCGATCGATATCTGGTTGCCCAGCAGCCAACAAGTGATTGGCGCGATGAACAATGGGTGATTGGATATGGCTTATTTGTGAATACTCTGGTATACAGCTATCTGCGACTCTTGAATCAGAATGATAAAGCAGACAGGGTACGCAGCGAAATGAGCAGGTTCACAATAACTGGAGGAGTAATGCACCATCATGTCCATGAAGGTCTTGTAGTAGAACATAAGCCCTACTATGCATTTTGGTCTTATAAAATATATAGCAGCGAACGGTTCGACCTTCTTGGAAACAGCCTTGCCATTCTATCGGGATTAGCGTCGCCATCCCGTGCTGATGAAATGATTTCCTGGATCGAAGAGGAGTGTGTAAATATGAGGGAAAGAGGTGAACTGGCATTTGATCTTCCACCTAATTTCTTCCCTTATATAAAACCTGAAGATCCTGACTGGCGTGAGAGATATTCAATATATAACAAGCCAGGAGAATACCATAACGGAGGTATATGGCCATTCATATGCGGCCTTTATGTAGCCGCCCTGGTAGCAGCTAAAAGATACAAACTTGCGGGGCAAAAGCTCATGGCTTTTACCAGTCTTATAAAAACTTCAAATAACGGAGATACTGATTTCGGATTTAATGAATGGCTGAAAGCACAGGATGGCAAAGCCATGGGGCAGAACTGGCAAACGTGGTCTGCTGCACTTTATCTTTATGCTGTAAAATGTGTTGAAGAAAAGAGAACTCCTTTTTTTGATAAGATACAAAATTACCCGGAAAGTTCAAAAACTGAGTAATTAGGCTGGTTACAATTTTCATCACGCTTATGAACCTCTTTCCAGGAGCTTCTTATAAACCTCCAGATATCCCTCAATCATTTTTTGACGACTGAATCTTGAGATAGCATGATCCCTGCAATATTTCCTTTCAATAGATTTAATATTATCTACTTTTTCTGCTGCATCCTCCAGAGTATTAACCAGAAATCCAGTCTTCCCGTCAATAATTATTTCAGGCATGGAGCCTTTGTTGAAGGCAATAACCGGAGTTCCGCAGAGCATCGATTCTACTACGCTTAATCCGAAAGGTTCCTCGAAACTTATCGGGTGTAATAACGCATAAGCCTCCCCCAGGAGTTTATCTCTTTCCCCTGGTCCTGAATTGCCAACATATACTACATCATCGTCATTAATAAATGGTTTGATCTCACTGTCAAAATACTCCTGATCCTGAATCAAACCGGAAATGACTATTTTTCTTCCTGATCGTTTTGCAATCTGAATAGATTCAGATGTTCCCTTTTCGGGATGAATCCTGCCAAAAAAAAGGAGATAACCCTTTGATTCAGAACAAAATGTAAATTCATCGGTATTAATTCCATTGTAAATTGTTGCAATATAATCAAGTTCAGGGCTGCGGTCAGAATTACTTATAGAAACGTATGTGCTGGTACTATTATACTTTTTATAAACAGAAAGGATTTTTTGAGAAGAGAATCCATGAATTGTAGTTACCATAGGTGTTCTTATCAAACGGGAATAGGTAAGTGGAAGAAAATCGAAATTATTATGAATTAAGTCGAATTTATCTGCCTGCTCCATTATGTTGCTTATATGAAGGCACTCACATACTTTTGGATCAAGCTCACTGTTTTCTGACCAGGAATGTTCACAAACAGATTCCAGTTTCCCTTTTGTAATGGAATCAGCAGTAGCAAATAAAGTAACGTCTATTCCGTTTTCTATAAGACCTTCTGCTATATTTGAAGCAACCTGCTCCCATGGCCCGTACTTTCTGGGAGGGGTTCTCCATGCAACCGGCGATAATACGGCTATTCTCATATCAACATTCTGTAAGTTTAAATGCTTTTTATATTAGCTGTGTCAGCACTATAATGCATTTCTTGAATTATTCAGACAATGATCAACAATATCTTCTATATTACCGGTGCCCACGCACATCACTTTATCAGCGCCACCCCAGTAGATTTTAATACTGCCATCTTCTTCGGGAACAGCACCACAGGTGAACACAACGTTATGCACATAACCGGTTATTTCATAAACCTCTTCAGGTTGCAAAATCCAGTCATCGCCAACAGCAATTATCCGCGACGGATCTTCAAGATCATGTAATGCTACGCCCAATCTGTAAACGCATCCGTCCATAGTAGGAAATACACCGTGATAAATACTTAACCAGCCACGGGCAGTTTTAACCGGTGGTGCGCCCGGACCAATCTTCATTTCATCCCAATGATACTGAACAGGTTTCATAATAAGCTTTGATTCACCCCAATACTTAAGGTCGGGAGAATAGGATATCCAGATTGACCAGGGTGATATTTCAGAATGAGGCCGGTCAAGCCTTGCATATAAACCGTTAAATTTTTCAGGAAAGATCACTACATTACGGTAATCGGCTTCAGTGATAAGAGAGAACCGTTCAACAGACTTAAAATCCAACGTTTTTGCAAGACCAACACGTACGCCATACCTGGAATACGCACTATAGGTAATAAGAAATTCACCATCAATAAAGATAATCCGTGGGTCTTCAACACCATACTCCTCATATTCTTTGAATATACCTTCAGAAGATGGAACCATAAAAGGTTCTTTATCAACTGTAAAATTAAACCCATCATCACTTTCTGCTTTGCCCAGTATGCTTCTGCCGTTAAGTTTATGAGATCGGAAGATCATTATATACCTGTTGTTGTACTTCACAACACCTGCATTATGAACTGTGGCAACAGGATAAGGCACATCATCCTTTGTAATGATTGGATTATTGTTATATCTTTTTATCAACACAATTTATGGTATTAATATCATTTTAACTTTTTTTGCCAGGAACTTTTTCTATTTTTCGAATTCTTCAAATGCCTTAAGAACAGTTAAATGAGATATCAAATAGGCCAAAGAACTTTCTGCACCCTGGTTTCGATTCACCCCATATTTTTCAAAACCATCGCAACAACCTTTGGTTTCAAAATCAAATAAACTCATCCTGAGATCATTCTCTCCCAGGAACCACATGAAGCAGGTAAATAATTTATTGAGATATTCCTTATCTTTTGTCAGATGAAAAGCCTGATGATACATTAAGATCATTGCAAGAGCATCTATAGGCTGTTGTGCAAACATAGACCGTTCACCATCTTTTTTATACCATTTTTCATTACCAATAATGGATAAATAGCCATCCTTAAGTGTATGGTCTGTTAAGAAGTGCATGGTTTCCAAAGCTGTCCTTGTTATTTTATCATCTTTAAATATCTGGGCCGAATGTATAAGAGCCAGGGGTAACATACCATTATCATAAGCAAGTAATGATTCAAACCAATTCCAGTCGGGAGTTTTGTTCTCATCATAATGTTTGATTAATCTATATGTGAGATTCTTTAATATTCGAATCATTGAATCATCCGACGGATTACTCCGAAGGTAATAACTGATTCCTACCATTGTATTAGCAATGCCTCTGATAGACTGCAGTTTTTCGAAATTTCCTGATGCATCCGAAAATATAAGACTGCCGGCCTGGCAATAGGAATCGTTAGGTGCATTATTAACCAGGTATCCAAGTGCCCAGATTGTTCTTCCGAAGGAATCTTCTGAACCAACCTCATCGAGAAAGTTCCGGTTGAAACTGAGAAAATTCCTGAATGTTCCATCTTTATTTTGCATATAGTTGATATAGCTTAAATATATGGGAGCCAATTTCAGGGCCAGGGAATCCTTTTTTTGCATGTATGCCATTAATACCATAATCAAGGCTCTTGCATTATCATCGAGGCAGTACCCCTCTTTTAAATTAGGAATACCGAACTTCGCATGCTGAATAATACCCGTATCATCAGTTAAATTCCTAATATGAACAAGTGAAAATGAAGGCAGTATAAGCGGATCCAGAATAGTCTCCTTTTTTGACAGTACAACAGGTTTATTGCTAAGAATTTTTTCAGCAACTGCACTATATTTTTCACCGGTTTTTGACCATGTTATTCCTTTACCATAATCATATGCCTTCCCCCTGATCATATTCAGTATTTCCGGATTATCCAATAATTCCATTAAAATAGTTGAAAGTCCATCTATATCATTAAAGTCAAACAGCCTGCCTCTTCCGTCCTCCAGTAATTCTGTTGCATGCCAGTAAGGTGTTGAAACAACCGCTGACCCGGCTCCTACTGCATAGGAAAGTGTCCCGCTGGTAATCTGAGCTTCATTCAGATAAGGTGTAATATAAATATCAGAGGCAGATAAATATTTAATCAATTCTTTTTGATTAATAAACTCATTCAGAAAAAAAACATTTTTGCTCAGGTTAAGGCTTTTAACCAAATGTTGAAGATATATCCGGTATTCTTCTCCGGAATACCGAATAACATTTGGATGGGTTTTACCCAAAATTAAGTAGTAAACCTCAGGGTACTTTTTTATAACCTCAGGCAATGCCTTTATGACTGTCTCAATCCCTTTATTCCTGCTGATAAATCCAAATGTAAGTAAGACCTTTTTATTTTCGAGGTTGAATTCCTTCTTGGAAAGTTGCTGGGTAAACTGAATATCAGGTACTCCATGCTCAATATATACGATTTTCCTTTTATCAACTTTATAGATATTTGTAAGAAACTCAATGGCTTTGTGACTCATAACAACTATCTTTTTGGCCATTTTGCAAATCTCCACCAATACAGCTTTTTGGTCGTATGAGGGTGTTTTGACAATCGTATGAAGGGTGACGACAAGTGGAATTTCAAGCCGGTGAAGTAAAGGAAGAATATATACACCATTTTGCCCGCCAAATATCCCAAATTCATGTTCTAATATACACAGGTCGGCCCCGCTGTGATTAATGAACTTTGCTGCAGATAAATAATCCCTTTGATGTTCCTGTCGGATTGTAAGTTTAACTTCTTCAGGATAATCATAGGTTAGTTCATGGTCGTTCAAAGCCACAATGAATCCTTCTCTTGAATCCTTAATATATTTATTTTCCATGACCATAGATTTATAAAGATCCATGGTAAATGTTCCAATGCCACATTCACGGGGGGGATAAGTTCCAATATATGCGACTTTCATAATTGACAGATTTTGATTTTAAACAACCTGAATTTGATTATTAATATTTAAAGATAGTCAAAATCTTAGTGCTATTTGCTGCTCCCTGGCACATAACTATCCAAAAATCTGACAAGCGTTATCCAAAGTTGTCAAAATTCAGAAAAACCTTAAATATTGTTTAGTTTTCGTACTTTTATAGAAAGATTTCCTTTTAATCAATCAACATGAAACCTGCAGGCTTTTATACCTCCGACCCATATTTAAACCCTTTTGCTGGCATTATTGATAAACGCTATGATAAATCTCTTCTAAAGGAACAACAGCTGGTTGGAAAAGGGACACTAAGCAGTTTTGCAATGGGTCATTATTACTATGGCCTGCACAAGGAAAACAACAGGTGGATTTTCAGGGAATGGGCACCCAATGCCACAAAAATCTTTATCGCCGGCAGATTTACTGATTGGAAAGAGAATGGCGATTACCTGATGAAAAAGGTTAATCCAATGGGAGACTGGGAGATAACACTTCCTTTGAATGCCTTAAATCATGGGGATCTTTATAAACTGATTGTCCATTGGGAAGGGGGCAAGGGTGAACGCATTCCATCTTATGCAACCCGCGTAGTACAGGATGATAAAACTAAAATTTTCAGTGCACAGGTATGGCACCCTGATGAACCCTACATCTGGAAAGTTGAAGATTTCAACTCTCCTGCTTCTGCTCCTCTGGTTTATGAGGCACATATCGGAATGGCAACCTCGCTCGAAAAAACCGGAACATATCGTGAATTCACTGATAATGTACTCCCTGTAATTATTAAATCGGGATATAATACTATTCAGCTGATGGCCATTCAGGAACATCCCTTCTATGGATCGTTCGGATATCATGTCTCAAGTTTCTTCGCATCCTCTTCGCGGTTCGGAACTCCTGAAGATCTCAAGGAACTGGTCGATAGTGCACACATGGCCGGAATAAGAGTTATTATGGATCTGGTTCACTCACACTCAGTTAAGAATGTAAATGAGGGCCTTGGGTTGCTGGATGGTTCTCCCGGACAATACTTCCACACTGGCCACAGGAGAACTCATATTGCGTGGGATTCCTTATGTTTTGATTATGGGAAGGATAATGTAATCCACTTTTTGTTATCCAATTGTCGTTACTGGCTTGAAGAGTACAAATTTGACGGATTCAGGTTTGACGGCATAACAAGTATGATCTATTATGATCACGGGCTTGAGAAGAATTTTACCTCATATGATGAATACTTCGATGGGAATCAGGATGAAGACGCCCTTGTCTACCTTTTTCTGGCGAATAAACTGATTCACTCCTTTAAATCTAATGCCTTGACCGTAGCGGAGGAGATGAGCGGCATGCCGGGAATTGCAGCAAGGACAGAAACAAAAGGATACGGTTTTGATTACAGGTTGTCGATGGGAGTTCCTGATTATTGGATCAAACTCATTAAAGAGACGGCCGATGAAAACTGGGAGATGGGAAAGCTTTTGCATGAACTGTCACAGCACCGCCCTGAAGAGAAGATAATTTCATACTGCGAATCTCATGATCAGGCACTCGTTGGAGATAAAACTTTGATATTCCGCATGCTGGATGCTGAAATGTATTACGGGATGGAAAAATCTTATCACAGTTACACCCTTGACAGAGGAATTGCTCTCCATAAAATGATACGGCTTATAACTTTTGGCGCTGCAGGAGGTGGATATCTGAATTTTATGGGCAACGAATTCGGTCATCCTGAATGGATTGACTTTCCCCGTGAAGGCAACAACTGGAGTTATAAATTTGCACGGAGACAATGGCAACTCGCAGATAATAAGAATCTTAAATATTACTACCTTGCAGAATTTGACAGGGGTATGGTAAAGCTTTACCATGATTTCAAAATTCTTGATAACCCTTCTGTGAACAGGATCTATGAGAATAATTCAGACAAAGTGGTGGCCTTTATGAGAGGGGAATTACTTTTCGTGTTTAATTTCAATCCCTCAGTCTCTTTCACTGATTATGGTATTCCCGTAAAGGGTAAGTTCAGGATTGTACTCGATACAGATGATGAGGCATTCGGAGGGTTCAACAGAATAGACAGAACTACGGATTACCTCTCAATAAAGAAAGCAGAAAGGAATATTATAAATGCTCCCCTATACCTCTATCTCTATCTGCCATCAAGAACAGGTCTGGTTTTCAAAAGAGTACCTGTTCGAAAAGCAACTGATATTTAATCAATCCATCGAAGAAGGCTGAAATCTTGTTTGTGAGGCAGATCTTTGTGTTTCGGATAAATCCGAATGCCAAAAAAGAAAGAACCCGCTTTTTCAGGGACGAGGTCCGCCCTGTAAAGGCATTTGCCACTTTTGCAACTTATCAGATTAAATTCTTTACTATCAACATATATATGTTCTCCATTTTTCCCTAAGCGGGTTATAATAAACTCTACTCCAACGTTTTCCTGAGGAATTTTCTTAACATCAAGGGCAATTTCTGCCTTGTAATCCTGTCCGGAACGATAAATATTCTCACCGGGCTGTTCAAAGCTATAGTTTATTACTTCAATATTATCCCATTCATTTCTCATCTCATTTTTCCAGGCAGCAAGTTCTTTTGCCTTTTCAAAGTTGTTTGCAATCAGGTATTTATTGCGTATAAATAGTTTCGAGTAATATTTTTCATAATAGTCATCTATCATCCTTTTCATGGTAAACTCCGGTGCGATTTTTACCATTGTGTTTTTTACATGGCTTATCCACTCCACAGGTACTCCCTCTTCATTAAATGAATAGTATGCAGGAACTATTTCATATTCAAGCATATTATAGATGGTTTCGGCATCAACATCATTCTGCAGATCCTGGTTCTCGAATACCCTTTTCTTGGGTAAGGCCCATCCCGCGAATGCTCTGTAGCCCTCAACCCACCAGCCATCAAGTACGCTAAAGTGAAGTGTTCCGTTCATTACAGCCTTTTCGCCGCTTGTACCAGACGCTTCAAGGGGTCTGGTTGGGGTATTAAGCCATATATCGACTCCCCTGACGAGATATTTTGCCATCTCAATGTCATAATTCTCAAGAAATATTACTTTTCCGGTAAATTGTGGCATCTGAGAAATCTCAAATATTCGTTTAATAAGATCTTGTCCCCCTCCATCTTTAGGATGCGCTTTTCCGGCATAAATAAACTGTACAGGTTTCCCGGGATTATTTACAATACGCTCAAGCCTGTCAAGATCTCTGAAAAGCAGAGAACCCCTTTTGTAGGTCGCGAACCTTCGGGCAAACCCTATTGTAAGTGCCTTTTCATCCAGATGGCTGCTTATATTCAGAAGAGTACGGGGGCTGACATGCTTATCCATCATATCAGATTGAAGTCGCTGCCTGATATTTGAAAAGAGGTTCTTTTTCAGTCCGGTTTTGACTTCATATATCTTTTTATCATCTAGGGTGTAAAGTTTTTCCCAGAGACTTCTGTCGGTCTGGTCAAAATGAAGGTCTCCTGTCAATTCCCTGTATATCTCTTTCCATTCGGGCGCTGTCCAGGTAGGATGATGAACCCCGTTGGTAACATACCCGATAAAAAGTTCCTCTTTAAGATAACCAGGCCATAGCTTATTAAACATTCCCTGGCTTACTTCTCCATGCAGTTTACTGACACCGTTTACCTCCTGCGACATTCTTGTGGCAAGGAAACTCATATTAAACTTCTTATCAGTATCTCCTTCACAACGGCCCAGGGACATCAGTTCGTCCCATGAAATACCCAGCCGGCTGTCATAATAAGATATATATTTACGAAGCAGATCCTCGTCAAATGCATCATGACCCGCAGGAACAGGGGTATGGGTTGTGAAAAGAGTAGATGATCTGATTGCCTCTACCGCCTGGTTAAATGTAAGATGGTGCTCATCAATAAGAGTCCTGAGCCTTTCAACACTGATAAATGCAGAATGGCCTTCATTACTATGAAACAGGTCAGGTTTTAATCCAATTGCTACTAAAGCTCTGATGCCTCCTATTCCAAGAATAAGTTCCTGCCTCAACCTGTTTTCAATATCACCACCATAAAGGTGATGCGTTACTGTACGGTCCTCATCTGAATTTTCTTCATGATCTGTATCCAGAAGTATAAGCCGGACCTTCCCAACCATTGCTTCCCAAACACGTATTTTTACTGTTCGTCCCGGCCATGCAAGGCTTACAGTAAGATGGTTCCCTTCACAATCTTTTACAGGAGTAATTGGAATCTGCGAGAACTCTTCAGCATCGTAGATAGAAAGCTGTTCTCCTCTTGGACCGAGCTTCTGCTTGAAATAACCAAACCGGTAAAGCAAGCCGACTCCGGTAATGTTCTTATTGGAATCACTGGCCTCCTTCAGGTAGTCCCCTGCCAGGATTCCAAGTCCGCCTGAATAGATTTTAAGACAAGGGTGTATGCCAAACTCCATGCTGAAGTACCCTATTGATGGTTGTTCAGGATCTCCGGGACGGTCCATATATGCTCTGAACTTGTTATAAACTTTCTTCAGCTCATTCACAAAATCATCATCATCTTCCAATACCATAAGTCTTTTATAGTCGATCTTTTCAAGAAGAAGTTTTGGATTATGTGAAACCCCTTCCCAAAGAGACGGATCCATCCTTTTAAATAATAGTTCAGCCTCTGAATTCCATGACCACCAGAGGTTTATTGCAATCTCATTCAGAGAGGCCAGCTTCTCCGGAACATCGCTCTGAATATAAATGTCTTTCCATACCGGCAACTGGTGAGGTTTACGGAAGATCAGACCCGGTGCCTCAACGAATCTGGCAAACTCCCTTGGTTCATTTCTCCTTTCGCTGCTATGGATAAGAGCCTTTTCGTATGCAGTAAAATAATATGATACCAGGCTATCCCACATTGCAATCCTCGAAATATCATGAGCTTTCTTCCTGGCCTCCTTTACCTCTTTATTGTTAAGCCCGATAAACATCGACATGAAATTCCTGATCTCATCCACAACCTCTCTTTCGTTATCGTCACTCCTTTCAATTATTGATATCCCATTTGCAGGTTCTTTAAAGTAGTCTCTCACCCACAGACCAAAGCCCGACAGAGATGTGGTAATAGTGGGGATTGAAAACATAAGGCTTTCAAGTGGTGTGTATCCCCATGGTTCATAGTATGAAGGGAAAACAGAAAGATCAAATCCAATAAGAAGTTCAAAATATGGTATATTGAAGATCCCATCGTTACCATTCAGATAGGAAGGGGCAAAAATGATTTTTACCTTTGAATTCTGATCATTATGAAGTTCATTCTCTGTCACCCTGTTCAAAATGGGATCTGTTGCAGGATAATGCAGACTATGAGTCAGATATTTGCCTCCATTATGCCCCTGTCCATTGTTATACAGGATATCAATTATCTCCTGTCTTGGTCCTCTATGGTATGCCGGCATCAGGATAAAAGCAATACATTCTTTCTGTATGGTATTCTCCTTTTGCAACTCCCCAAGGGAATCTATGAAAATGTCAACTCCCTTATTCCGGAACTCATATCTTCCGCTATTCACTACTAAAACACAATCTTTCGAAAGAGAATATCCAAGAACCGCTTCAGCCACAGCAACCAGCTTATCCCTGGCAATTTTTCTTTTTTCATTGAACAAATCATCTGCAGGAACAAATGAATCTTCGAAACCATTGGGAGTCACAATATCAACATCCTTTCCCAGAAAATGGCTGCACTCCTTTGAGGTAATTTCGCTAACTGTCGTAAAAACATCTGCCTCAATGGCCGATGTCTTTTCCAGCGATTGTTTTGCCATTACATTGAATTCGCGGGCGATTTGTGCAGGAATATATTCATTCATTTTGCCATATAGCGGACGATTATTACCGGCAATGCACCTGCCAAGGACAGTAGCATGAGTTGTAAAGGAGGTTGCGATCCATGGTGCAAATTTTTTCAGATATAAAATAGCTGTACCTGTCATCCATTCATGGAACTGAGCAATCGTATTTTTATTCTCATTATAATAAGTTGAAAAGCTTTCAATAAGCTTTCCTGCTCCATATCCAAAAAGGGCAGGTTCGACATAATCCCATTGTCCTGTAAGACTGTCGAGTTTGTAAGTCTCCCAGAATAAGGCAAATATTTCATTCTGCTGGCCGAAATATGGTGTAAAATCAATAAGAAACACTATTGGTTTTCCGGCAATGTTCCATCTTCCGATTTTCACTCTTAATCCCTCTGAAGCGGCAATATTCCTCCAATCAGGAAAAAGTGAATCATCAGGGATAAACTCCGGATTCGTAACATCCTCCCTCCAGACATCGGGCCCTATGAGTATATAATTATCTCTAAGTTCATTAACGATATTTAGTGCTTTAGTCGAGATTACAGTATGTATGCCTCCCACTTTGTTGCATACCTCCCAACTGGTTTCAAAAATAAATTCAACCTTCATTATAACTACTTATTTGTTTCTGATTATTTTTCTACCTCTTTTTACTCCTGGTTGTACTGACTTTTTTAACTGGGGTTTTCTTAATTACAGTACTTATTTTTGTTGACTTAATGCTCCCTGCTGTTTTTGATATTTTCCTTGTTGCAGGCTTTCTTCCAGGTTTTATCCGTGCGATTCTCTTTGTCAGTTTATGTATCTCTTCTGCCTGGTTTTCGATAATCATATCTTTTTCAATTATCTGAGCTCCAAGCTTAAATATCTGCTCCTGTTCAGCAGTATCAGGGAATAATTTCTTCAGCCTGATCTCAAAATCACTCAGTACATTCATATAATTCATAAAAGCATCATATGGTGTCTCATAGGGATTAAAATAGGCATGAACAGCCCCGTCAGAGAAGAATTTTGTTGCCATATAGTAAAAATGGTCGCTCGACTGCAAATATTCCCAATCCTTCTTAACCTGGTGATCTTCACAAATATTAACCTTCCCGGCGAGGCTGTATAATTTATCATGTGCTGCTACCTGAAGCTCATTCCCAAGCCAGGCAGTAATATCGCGTTCCTCATCAGCCCATGAGATGGGCGAAGGAATACTTATTGCAGAAACAGGTTGCAATACATCGGCAATCTCTGAGGGTGTCATAAATCTGAATGGCGTCTTCTTTAAAACAGAACCTGGCATATGAGACAGAAAATCAAAGATCCCTGATTCTTTCCAGTTATGCTCACCAAAGGTCTCGTAGTCGAGAAAAATGTTCAGAAGCTCACTTTTGGGGGCGAGTTTATTTACCCATGAGGCATATTTATCTGCAGTTAACGGCCAGGCATTCCAGTCTCTGTTTGAGAATCGAAATGCAATATCATCGCTCAGTACAAAATTCCTGAGAAGAATCTTTAGTCGTGGATTTATTGAATTACAATAGAGAAAATTAGGGCTTTTCCATCCCAGAACATGTTTTGCGCCTTCAGTTAACATCGATTTGAATCCCATATCGGCCACCCACGATCCGATAGTATCAGAGTATATTAATTCAGTATTTCGGAATGAGGTTGGCACAACATTAAGGAACTCCTTTAACATCTGTTTATGCTTATTAACCTGTTGCTCAAACTCACTCCTGCTTTTCAATGAGGAGAGGGAGTGGGAATTGGTTTCAGCAAGAAATTCGACCATCCCGGTCTCTGCAAGTTTCCGGAACGATTCAAGAACCTCGGGAGCGTAAAGTCTGAACTGGTTTATTACCAGTCCTGACAATGAAAAAGTAACTTTAAATTTCCCTTTGTGCTTATTTATAAGGTCTAAAATAATATTATTGGCAGGGATATAGCATTTCGCTGCCACTTTTCGCATTATCGATTCGTTGGAATAGTCATCATAATAATAATGGTCATGCCCCAGGTCAAAAAACCTGTATCTCTTCAGCCTGAAGGGCTGATGAACCTGAAAATATAAGCATATTGCTTTTTTGCCTGTTGTACTCATAATATCGGTACTAATTGTTGCCAATTACTCTGTAATAAATATCCCTGACATGCCGTGCAGAATTATCCCATTTAAGTCTTATAACTTCCTCTTTCCCGTTTTTAATAAACATTTTTGAGAGAGCCGGATAATTGAGGATACCATAAATTGCATCAGCCATTGCATCTATATCCCAGAAGTCTGTTTTTACAGCATGGGTAAGTATCTCAGCAACACCTGATTGTTTGCTGATAATAACAGGAACATTTGACTGCATAGCTTCAAGAGGAGATATCCCAAATGGTTCAGACACAGATGGCATTATATAAACATCGCTCATATAAAGCATGGAAAAAACATCGACTCCCTTAAGAAATCCGGTAAAATGGAACCGGTCTGTAATTTTCAGGGAGGCTGCCCGTCGCATCATTCTTTCCATCATATCGCCCGATCCTGCCATCACAAATCTGACGTTGTCCATTACCTGTAAAACCTTGTATGCTGCCTCAATGAAATATTCCGGTCCTTTCTGAAGAGTAATCCTTCCCAGAAATGTTACAACTTTTTCATCGAAACCTTTATTTATAAAAGGGTTCTCATATATGTTTACCGGTTCCACAGCATTATATACTGTTTCAACTTTGTCAGGATCGATATGATATTTGTTTATGACAATATCTCGTGTAAGGTTACTTACCGTAATTATTTTGGAGGCAGCATCCATTCCACTCTTTTCTATATTGTATACATCGGGATTAACATTACCTCCGCTTCTGTCAAAGTCAGTTGCATGAACATGGATAACCAGAGGTTTACCCGACACCTCCATTGCTGCTATACCTGCAGGATAAGCAAGCCAGTCATGTGCATGAATAATATCAAACTCGTTTTCCTCAGCAATAACAGATGCAACAATAGCATATTTGTTTATCTCATCCATCAGGTTTTCAGTATACTTCCCTGAAAATTCAACTGTGCCTTTATTGGTTGTCTGAATAAAAAGATTATAACCTGATACTTCAGATCTGGTCATTTTCCAGAAATCTTCAGGATCTGTATAAGGCACAATTTTAGATGATACTTCAATTTTTTCCATCGGCCGTCGGAACCCTTTATAATAAACCTGTTTAAATGCAACAGGTACCTGGTTTGCGCCTATCAGCCTGACAGTGCTCTGATCTTCATCGCCCCAAGCTTTTGGAACAACAAATATCACTTCAAGGTCATCGAGGGTAGCCATACCTTTTGTTAAACCATAACTGGCAGTACCAAGACCTCCTGAAATATGAGGCGGAAATTCCCATCCGAACATTAAGACACGCATATCCGACCCCTTTTATTGATTTGCATACTTTGTTTCAAGTATCTCCATTATTCTTAACACCTCCCCAACGCTCCATGCCTGTGAAATAGCACCTTTTGGAGCGTGAGGCGGATCTCCATCATAAATCTCTGATAGGGTACTTATACCATGCTCACTCATAGTGGCTTCAAGTCCAAAGATCAGCTTCTTAACTTTTTGAACACCCTGGCTACCATATACTCTCAACCAGCCTTCACAGAATGGACCATATAACCAGGGCCATACCGTCCCCTGATGGTACGCGCTGTCCCTCTCTTTCTGGTTCCCTTTATATGTTCCAAGGTAGAGTTTATTCCTTGGGGAAAGAGTTCTTAATCCCCTCACAGTGACCAGATCATTATCTGCTATATCCAGAACCCGCTTCATCTGCTCTTTTTCAAGCATTGAATATGGCATCGAAACAGCAATGACCATATTTGGCCTGACAAAATAATTTTTCCCTTCCTCATCGTTTACATAATCAGCAAGATAACCCAGGTTTTCATCCCAGAACATTTCAATAAATGACTCCTTAATTAACCCGGGCAGGTGACCGTATTCCTTAATGAAGTTTTTATCATTAGCTTTCCCGGCCATATCGAGAGAGAAGCAAACAGCATTATACCAGAGCGCATTTATCTCAACTGTATAACCTCTGCGCTGGGTAACAGGGATACCATCCACAATAGCATCCATCCATGTAAGTGCTTTTCCGGGAGCGTCTGCATAAATGAGTCCGTTATCTCTCATATGGATATTAAATGCCGTCCCGTTTTTATAGGCATTCAGAACAGATTTTGCAGCCGGGCCATATCGCTCCCACCCATCAGAACCTCCATGTTCAATATACTGCTGAACTGCCCAGAAGAACCATAGTGGGGCATCAACTGAATTAAAAGCCGGGTTGTCCGCATCTCCCATATTAGGGAATAACCCATCTTTCATCCGGTCAATCTGGGTATCAAGTACATATCTGTAAAGTACCTGTCCCCGCCGGGCTAAAGCAAGTCCTGGAAGTGATATAAAAGTGTCTCTGCCCCATGCTCCAAACCATGGATAACCCGCAATTATCAGTGTTTTTCCACCTCTTTTTTCAACAAACTGCTGAGCGGCATTTTTTAAACAATGCTTAAAACTGTCTCTTGGGATTTTACCTGCAACTGTCTTAGTAAACTTTGCCTTCAGTCCTGAGGTCTTCTCCTCCTTTGTGGATGCGGAAAAAACAATTGAATCACCCTCTTTTGCCTCAATTTCAAAAAACCCGGGAGTAAAAAGATCTTCTGAATAATCATACCCTCTTTTTTGTTCTTCAGGATATTCTACACCCAGGTACCAGTCCGGGACATGTACAAACTCGACTTTTGAAGAAAACTGAAGATGCAGAAAAGGAAATCCATCATATAACTTCGATCTGATACCATTTTCAATAAAGTCAACTTTTGTATTGGCACTCATATTAGCATGGGTAAGCTGATGAATATTTCTGAAAGCTAAAAATGGCCTGATCTGAATTTTCATCTTTTCAGATGCTTCAACAACTGTTAACCTCAGAAGAAATTGCTCCTCATAATGTACAAGAAGTCGTTCCTGCTTAAGAATGACTCCACCAACCCTGTAAACCCTTGAAGGAATATTATCAGCATCAAAATCCTCAATGTATTTATGCCCTTTAGGGCTGAAATAATCGCCTTTATATTTAATGATACCGGTATTAAAACTATTTTCATTATTTACGACTGTGACATGCAACGTTGAAAGAAGTACATTTCTTTCTCCTCCTAACTCATCTACCGGACAAATGAGCAGTCCATGATATTTACGTGTATTACAGCCAACTATAGTGGTTGAGGAATAAGATCCGGCCCTGTTGGTTCTGATTACTTCCCTGGAAAGAGAATATTCAAGGTTAATAACCTGACTTTTATCAAATTTAATATAGCTCATATTAAAACTGTTCCCTGAATTAAAATAGTTTAGGTAAGATAATAAAAAATATTGATCTCTGCAAGCAGAAATCCAAATGCAAAGAAACGCAATTAAACTGTCTAAAAGTAGTGGCTGATGAAAAAAAGAATAACTTTGCAGCTCAATAATTTAAAAATTAATTTCAATTAATATTATATTGCATGAATAAAAAGTTTTTTCTGTACCTGTCAGCTGCTCTGGTTATAGCAGGATGTAAAAATAATAGCGTTAATATCTCCGGAACACTAATATCTCCGATTAACGGGGAATATATTTTTCTTGACGAATTAAAATCTGATAACCTTATTACCATCGATTCCATGAAGGTCACGGACGATGGAAAATTCAGCTTCAGCAGGGATATTATATCTCCCTCATTTTACCTGCTAAAAATTAATGAAAGCAACTTTCTGACCATGCTTGTTGAACCTGGTGATAATATCAATCTAAAAGCAGATTGGGATTCATTGAATTATCCACAATCTGTATCCGGCTCAAAAGGGACAGAATTGATGGTAGAATATAATGTAACATTAAGGCAAACCATAAATAAATTAACAGGTTTAAACGATATCTATATGCAAAATGTCGATAGTCCCGGATTACCAGCTGTGATAGAATCTCTCGATAGTCTTGCGCAGATATATCTCAGTGAAATAAATGCCTACACCAAGTCATATATCGATGAAAACCTTCATTCGCTTGTGAGCCTTGTAGCGTTATATCAGCAGGTTGCTCCAAGTGTTTATGTTCTGAATCCGACAAAGGATCTGAAATATTTTTTAAAGGTCGACTCATCAATGTCTGAATTATACCCTGAATATGAGCCAGTTATCTCTCTGCATGAACAGGTTCAGCAACTGGCTGGCAGCCTTGGCGGAGAGATGAGGATTACTCCCGGATCAGGCGGAATGGCTGAAGCACCGGAGATATCCCTTCCCTCTCCGGCTGGCGATACTATAAACCTTTCATCAACCAGAGGATCGGTTGTACTTCTTGATTTCTGGGCAGCCTGGTGTGCTCCCTGCAGACAGGAAAATCCAAACCTGGTAAAAGCCTACAATCAGTATCATTCAAAAGGATTTCAGATCTTTCAGGTATCGCTCGATAAAACGAAGGAGGCATGGATGAAGGGGATACAGGATGACAAGCTTGATAAATGGATTCATGTGAGTGATATTCAATACTGGAATTCAGTTGTTGTGCCGCTTTACAAGATTGAATCTATTCCTGCCAATTTCCTGCTTGATAAAGAGGGACGCATAATAGCTTCAAACCTTAGGGGCGAACAGCTTCAGACGAAACTGGCTGATATTTTCAATAACTTATAAATAAAAGGGAACAGATCATACCGGAAATTCGAATATTAATGAAAAGAATACTATTTCTGCTTCTCCTGGGTTTTATCATTTCAGGATGTAAAGAGAGGGGATCATTCTTCGTTGATGGTGTCATTACAGGGGAAAATAAAAACACTACTATTTTTCTAAACAGGGTAGATATTAATACTCCTGTTTTAATTGATTCGGCAAAAATCACAAAAAAAGGGGTATTCCATTTTAAAATAAAGGCTTCTCAGACTGAATTTTACCAGGTGGGTTATTCCACGGAAGATTTTATTTCTATTTTAGCCGAACCGGGTGAAGAGATCAAACTTCGGTTTAATAGGAAAAATCTCTTTGAAAACTACTCAGTTACAGGATCACCAGGGTCAGAAAAAATACAGATACTCGACTTCTCCCTCGCTGAAACAAAAAGAAAAATAGATTCAATAAATGTAGAATACAAAAAAGCCTCAACAGAACCTGATTTTGATGTTAAGGGAGTGCAGCTTGAAGCAGAATTGACAAAAGTGATCAAGAATCAAAGGAAAAACAATATTGAGTTTATTATTAATAACCTGAATTCATTGGCCTCAATAAAAGCATTGTATCAAAGGATCGATCCTGATACATATGTTCTTTATGACCCTAAAGATCTTCAGTATCTTAAAATTGTTACTGATACCCTTACCAGGTATTATCCGGACTCAAGACAGGTTCAGGCGCTCGCTAGGGATTTTGAGAAAGAGATGAATCAGATGTACTCTAACCGTTTGCAGCAGATGGCTGAATCTATTCCCGCGACGGAACTTGATCCTGTTTTAAATGATGTTGCAGGCAAAAGCATTGCTCTTTCCTCCTTGAAAGGGAGATATGTTCTTCTCACCTTCTGGTCAATCCAGTCAAAGGAATGCATTACTGAAAACATCCAGCTTAAGCAGTTTTACAAGATGTACAATAAGAAAGGATTCGAGATATATCAGATAAACCTCGACCAGAGTGAATCGGACTGGAAAGCAGCAGTGAGATTTGATGAACTGCCCTGGATAAACACCAGGGAAGATGATCCACTCAATCCAAGGTATGCCATGCTGTTTAATGTGAAGAATCTCCCCGCTAATTATATGTTCGACAAGGAGGGAGTTATCATAGGAACAAATCTCCATGGGAGAACTCTTCAGCTGAAGCTCGAACAGTTGTTTAACAAATAGAATAAACCATTTGGCCGGAATCGATAAAATATACTTTGCATCCGATTTTCATCTTGGACTGGCTGCCGGATCGCCACCGGTAGAAAGAGAGAAAAAGGTAGTCACATGGTTAAATAATGCTGCAATTGATGCGAAAGAGATCTACTTTCTGGGTGATATCTTTGATTACTGGTGGGAGTATAAGAAAGTGGTTCCCCGTGGATTCACCCGTTTCCTTGGAGCAGCTGCAACTATAACAGATTCAGGTATCCCGGTTCATTTTTTTACAGGAAATCACGATATGTGGGTTGGTGATTATCTCTCAGGTGAATGTGGATTCACTATTCACACCTCTCCTGTTACAACGATCATAAACGGGAAAAAATTTCACCTCGCACATGGCGAAGGCCTTGGGACAAATGATACATTGTATAAAATTCTCCTTTCAATATTCAGGAACAAAACTCTGAGAGCAATGTACTCCTCTCTACACCCATCCATTGGTGTAGGAATCGGACACCGATGGTCTCTTAACTCACGACTTGGCAAAGGGTTGATGAAAGAATTCCTGGGTGAGGATAAAGAAGACCTGATAAGATATTCAAAGTCTATTCTCGAAAATGAAAAGATCGATTACTTTATCTATGGTCACCGTCATCTTGCAATGTCATATAAGCTTAAGGAAGGTGCAGAAATCATATTCCTGGGTAACTGGATAAAAAACGGAAGTTTTGCGGAATGGGACGGTAATGATCTGACATTTAAAACATTGGCCTAGCCACTCTTCTCTTCAACCTTAACAGTAAGAGTATAATAAGAATAGAGGTCATTTATCCTGTCAAAATGGTATAATAACTTGCTGGCTGATTTTCTTGCCATATCAATAAGTCCAAGATTACCGGTGCTGTCATTATCGAGAGTCTGATCTGAAAGAGATTTTACAAACAGATCTTTGAGCGCAACTTTATCGTAACTATTTATATCATCAAGAGTTCCCTTAAGGGTATCAACTTTTGTATTCGGAATAAGATTGCCGGAGGTGAGCGAAAAAACCCTTCCCTCGAGTTGAATAATTGCAACAGGCATTCCAAATTGATCTTCAGCCTTCTTCCCGGGGCTATATTTTGCTACGTTATCAAGCAACTCAACAAGAATGCTGAATACCCTTTTTCTGAGATTGGATTTAATCTCTTCCTCTGAAAGCCTGGTCTCGGTAAAAGAGAGAACCTCCTTGCCCACATCAGGTGAGATATGACCTGACCACATAAGGTAAACATTGTCTTCCTCCATCAGCTTTTCAAGCTTTGATATTGACTTTCCCTGAAAAACCTCCTCATTCCCTTTGTCATGACTGCCAACTCCTCCTGAATCAACCGTTTTACTTAAGATAAAGTAGGATATCTTGTCATCAATCTTTACGAAATCATAATCAAGCTTATTTCCTGTTTTCTTTGCCATCTCAATCAGACCCAGTCCGGCTCCCCCCTTTTTACTGAATTCTGCAGCACTTAGCATCTGCCTGTATACAGTTCTGATCTGGTCTGCCTCAAGATTATTTATCTCATCTAGTTTATGCTTGAGGTCCTGGATACTGCTTGTTGGAAGAACATTCCCTGTTGTTACAGTATAACCGGAATCTGTTTTGGAATAGACAACCATCGACATGTTTGCATGCTGACTGGTGTTGCTGTGCCTCGAAACATTTTGCAGACTCTCAAGTACAAACATAAATAAGCGCTTTCTTCCGACAAATCCAAATTCTGAACCCTCCATCTCTTTTTCAAGAAGCATGAGAAGAGGAACAGAATTTTCATTTGTCACAACGCCCCTGTAAACAAACATAAGGCGTTCTTTCATCATTTTATCGCGAATACGGTGAATAAAATCCATGCAAAGAAGATCTGGTAGGTAAATAATAATTTAAAGTAAGTAAAATTTGATAATTTATACAACAAAATAAAATAGAAAGGATTTGAAAAAATCAGGTGGCTGACAGTTATTAAACATATACACAGGTGTAAAGAGATCATGAATTATGAAAAACTCCCTGCCTTTGTGATGTCGAGGCAGAAGAAACAGGTCTAAATACCTATTCCCGATAAGTAGTTACCATTATGCTAAAGTTGCAGAGTGCATAGAGGGAAAAATTAGATATTTAACAAGTTGGTTAGAAAATTATTTTGATGTATATTGACCTCCGTGGTTAATCATTATAAAAACATCATAAACAACACAACTGATGTTCAGCAGGTTTTTAAAGTATATCGTTCCTCCCTTTACTTTCAGAGTTTACTTCAGACGGATTTTTTATTCAAACCTTAAGAAAGTCCCTCTCAATAAGCCTCTGCTATTTGTCGGGAACCACCAGAATTCATTTATGGATGGTATCCTGGTTGGATCATACCTGCCTCAACCGCTTCATTTTCTGATGAGAGCTGATATGTTCAGAAAGCCGATAGCCCGTTTTTTTCTGCGTGAACTCAATGTTGCTCCCGTATACCGCATAGAGGAAGGGATTGAAAATGTGCACAAAAATCTTGTAACATTTGATGGCATTTACAGTATCCTTAAAAGAAATGGAAATCTGGTTGTCTTCTCTGAAGGTATCTGTGTACAGGAAAAACGGCTTCAGAAACTCAGGAAAGGGACAGCCAGAATGGCCTTCGGTGCTGAAGAAAAATACGGGCTGGATGTCCATATTGTACCGGTTGGAATAAATTACACCTATCCCTCACAATTCAGGAAGGAGGTAATGATCAATTTCCATGAATCATTCAGTATCAAAGAGTTGAAGAACGAATATATTGTTCACCCTGCTAAAGCATTACTCTCTTTTAATGAAAAAGTCGAGGCAGGTTTAAGAAAAGAGGTAATAATAATTGAAGATCCTGAGAATGACTGGCTGGCTGAAGAGCTTCTGAAATTGGCCAGAAATGACCATTACATTCCACTTCTGCGATGGCGATTCGATACAGATGACAGGAGGATTCTTGAAAAGAAAGTATGTGATAAGATCAATCTCATCAGTAAAACATCCCGGGATACTCTAAATTCACTTAGTGAGAACATTAAAAGCTACAATGACCTTCTTTCATTGAACCGGTTGAGTGATGAATCAATAGCCAGGAAACCTGACTATGGCTTTGTCAGGTCTCTTGCAATAGTGGCAGGCTTACCTGTTTTCATAGCAGGATACCTCAGCAACCTTCTCCCGTTTATTATTCCAAAATTTATATGTGATAAATTTATCAGGGATCCCCGTTTCAGAAGTTCAGTATATATCAGCACCGGAACAGTTTTATATCTTATATATTTCCCGGTCATGCTAGCAATTGCCGGGGGAATTTTCGGATTAAAAGGATTGCTGTCAGGCCTGCTGATCCCTCTTGCCGGATACCTTGTGTTATTTTACCAGGAGATCTTCAGGGAGAGAATCCGGACGCTACGATTCTTCCTCAAGAAAAAGTCGAATCCTGAACTCATTAAAGATCTGATAATGAGGCGCAAAAGTATCCTCGAGGAACTCTTTAATGCTTAATTGCATGCTTACAGTATTCAATATACAACGGTATTCAATACATGACGGTGATGGAGTAAGAACAAATATCTTCTTCAAGGGCTGCCCGCTGCGCTGCCTGTGGTGCAATAATCCTGAAGGGCTGGAGACATCGCCTTCAATTATGTTTGATGAGAGATTATGTCACCGCTTCGGAGATTGTTTAAAAGCAGAATCCGGACAGATTCTACTTGAAAAAAACAGGCTGGTCATTAACAGGGACCTCATATCAGATTCTGCGATATACAGGGATATATGCCCGTCAAAGGCACTTATTGTCGCAGGAGAGGAGATGAGTGTGACTGAGATACTGGCTGAAATTGAAAAAGATATTCCATTTTACATGACCAGCAAAGGGGGAGTGACCCTTACCGGAGGCGAACCTTTTTCTCAAGGTTCAGAACTAAAAGAACTGATAATTGAACTGAGCCGATTGGGGATTAATATAACTGCTGAGACTTCATTGCATCTTCCATGGGAGGTAATTGAAGATTATGTCAATATAGTTGATACGTTTCTTGCTGATCTGAAACACATGGATGACGAAAAATTCACCAAATACGCCGGAGGTAATGCTAAACTTGTGCTGAATAATTTCAGGAAACTCGATGATACAGGAAGAAAATTCATCGTCAGGGTTCCTGTCATCCCGGGATTTAACTCTTCAGATCCGGAACTGTCAGCAATCATTGACTTTGTTTCGTCGTTAAAGAATGCCACTGAGTTAAATTTCATACCATTTCACTCCCTGGCAAAAGAAAAGTATGCAATGCTTGGATTGGATTATAAATATGCGGATACCTGCAGGATTAAAAAGGAGGAGATATTGCCTTTTATAAAATATGCTGAAAACAGAGGAATTACAGCTAAAATAATGAACTGAGATGATAACCCTGACAAAAACAACAGGAATTACTGAACTCATTGCCCGAATGAAGGAAAATATTCTTTCAACTCCACCGACAATATGCACGGAACGAGCAAGATTTTACACGGAGGCATATAAAGAATATGAAGACTCTCCAGTCATTCTTAAAAGGGTCTATGCACTGGAAAAAACCCTGAAAGAGATGACAATATTTATTGATGAAGGGGAACTGATTGTTGGAAACCAGTCATCAAAACTGCGGTCGGCTCCTATATTTCCCGAATATGTAACAGAATGGATAATAAAAGAACTGGATGAATTTGACAAGCGACCCGGAGATGCCTTCTATATCACTGAGGAACAGAAAAAGGAGCTGAAAGAGATATGTGGATGGTGGCAGGGAAAGACCCTTATCGAAAAAGGCCATTCTCTTATGACTCCATTAAACAGGGAGATCCACGACTCAGGAATTATCAGGGCTGAAGGCAATCTTACCTCCGGTGACGGACATCTTGCTGTCAATTTTGAGAAGATTCTGAAGATTGGCCTTGGTGGATACCTTCACGATATTGAACTGATGCAGAGATCTCTGAATAATTCCGATCAGGATTATCTTAATAAACGAAACTTCTACAAAGCTCTGAGAACAGGTATTAAGGCTTTTCAGGTCTTCATTAAGAGATATGAAAAATTGTCAATTGATTTATCCCGTACTGAAACTTATGAAAGGAGAAAATCAGAACTTCTTGAAATAGGTGAGATTTGCCGTAATATTTCATCTGAACCCCCGGCGGGGTTTTATGAAGCACTTCAGCTTACATGGTTTGTTCAGCTTGTTCTCCAGATAGAAAGTAACGGACATTCCGTTTCACTCGGAAGAATGGATCAGTATCTGTTCCCATTTTATGAAAAAGATATTGCCACCGGAAAAATCAATGATGAGCTGGTGCTTGAGCTTTTGGAAAATACATGGCTAAAATTGCTTTCCGTAAATAAGATCAGATCATGGTCTCACACGAGATATTCCGCCGGTAGTCCTCTATATCAAAATGTTACAATAGGAGGTCAGACTACAGACGGGAAGGATGCTGTGAATGAACTCAGCTTCCTTATACTTGATTCGGTAGGAAGGATGAAGCTTACCCAGCCAAATCTGTCGGTGCGGTTCCATAAAAATATTAGTGACAGCTTCCTATCAAAGTGTATTGATGTAATCGGAAAAGGTTTCGGGATGCCGGCCTTTAACAACGATGAGATAGTGATCCCATCACTGATAGATCTTGGTGTGAAAAAAGAGGATGCATATAATTACTCTGCAATCGGGTGTATTGAGATAGCAGTCCCCGGGAAATGGGGATACCGCTGTACAGGAATGAGTTTTCTTAATTTTATGAGGGTATTTCTCGCTGCCATGAACAATGGTCTGGACAGTATGTCGGGAAAAGTCTTTAAATCAGGGAATGGCAGATTTGAAGATTTCAAGAGCTTCAACGATCTCATGGAAGCCTGGAAAATCCAGGTAGAGTTTTACACAAAAGCAACAATGGAAATTGATACGGCAGTTGATCTGGCCCTGGAAGAAATGACTCCTGATATACTCTGTTCTGCCTTTGTGGATGACTGCATTGGTCGCGGTAAAACTATTAAGGAGGGAGGATCAGTTTATGATTTTATTTCAGGACTCCAGGTAGGTATAGCAAATTTAGGCAACTCACTGACTGCGATCAAGAAGCTTGTTTTCGAGGATGAGATCATAAGCAGGGAGACTCTGATGAAAAACCTTAAGAATGATTATGAAGGGCAGGAGGGCGAAAAAGTGCGGCAGACGCTTCTTAATTATGCTCCCAAATATGGGAATGACGACGATTATGTAGATCTGTTGATAGGTGAGGCTTACAACTATTATATAAGAGAGCTTACAAAATATCACACCACGAGGTTTGGACGTGGTCCGGTAGGTTGCAGGTACTATGCTGGTACCTCGAGTATATCGGCCAATGTTCCCTCCGGGTCAGTAGTGCCGGCCACCCCCGACGGACGCAAGGCTTTCACTCCGTTGGCCGAAGGGTGCTCACCCTCTTCAGGTACTGACACGCTTGGACCAACAGCAGTCTTCAAATCAGTTTCAAAACTTCCGACAAACAAGATCCTCGGAGGTGTCCTGCTGAATCAGAAACTGGCACCCTCGGCTCTTGAAAACGGGACTCAGAAGGTTAAACTTATAAATATTCTCAGAACATTTTTTGACACTCTTAAGGGTTGGCATGTACAGTATAATATCGTATCAAGGGAAACGTTGATGGCAGCCAAAAAGAATCCTGAAAATTACAGGGACCTGGTAGTGAGAGTCGCAGGATATTCAGCGTTTTTCACAACACTCTCTCCCGATACCCAGGATGATATAATTGCCCGCACTGAGCAAAAATTATAGGCTATATATGGAAAAGTTACTTTGTGGTGTGGATCTGGGGGGAACTAAACTTTCTGTTGGATTAATAGATCCCGCTGGAAGGATTCACGATAAGATAATTGTGTACGATCATGTTGGTAAGGAGGAAAACATGGTTGTAGAACAGATAACCCGGCTCATAATGCAACTTATCGCTTCAAATGGACTCAGGGAGTCAGACCTGCAAGGTATAGGAGTAGGTTTTCCGGGCCATGTACGGTATAATGACGGGATCACAATAACCACATCAAATCTTAAAGGATTTAAGAATTTCCCTCTGCGCCAGGCCGTTGCAAAAAACTTTAATATACCTGTATTACTTGACAATGATGCCAACGCCCAGGCCTGGTGTGAATATAAATTCGGTGCCGGCAGGGGCTATGACACCCTGATATTCCTGACAATAAGCACCGGGATTGGCGCCGGGATCATATTAAATAATAAGCTCTATCGTGGTATTACAGGAACAGCCGGTGAATTTGGCCATACAATTGTAAACTCTAATAGTAAACAGCGCTGTACCTGCGGAAATGAAGGTTGCCTGATGGCTTGTGCCTGTGGCCGGGCGCTGCCTGAGATCTTTAAAAAGAAAATCGAAGAGGGGTACAAAACTTCTCTTCCAGTTCCTGATGATTTTGATTACTCTCAGGTCGATGGGAAATTTATCCTGAAGGGTATTGAAATGGGTGACCCTCTCTCAATATCCATAATAGATGAATGTGCTGAAAATATTGGTATCGGTATATATAACATTTTCCAGATCTTTAATCCTCCTCTGATCATATTAGGGGGTGGTCTCATGCACTGGGGTGAAGCTTATTTAACGAGGGTAAAAAACAAATTTTACCAGCTGGCCCGTGATATGATTTTCGATAAGATTGAAATAGTGGAATCTGAAGCCGGAGGTGATGCAGGCCTTATAGGTGCAGCTGCATTACTTCTTGAATGAAACACCATCAATATCAATCCGGATCAACCCTCTGTATTATTTTCCCGGTTGACTTCTCCTTTAACATATACTTGGTCTTCCCGTCAGGCATCTTTTCTTTTTTTATAAGAAAATGTTTTTCATCGAATTCAACCAGGTCTACCTGCGAAGATATTCCTTCCTTACCTCTCCATCCAATTATTTCAACCGGTTCCCATTTTTTTGTTTTGGCCGATTTATAGCAGGCATCCATTATTGCATTAACAATATAGCCATCGTAAAATGTCTCTATTGGCATCCTGTTCTGCTCAAGTGATTCCAGCATATCGGTAAACATCTCGGAATAGCCAAGTGTATGTACTTCATCCCCGACCGGGAATATCCATCCTGCATCGCTTTCAGCCTTTTCAGAAACGTACTTGTTTGTGCTTCCTGTTGTAAATACTTCGAATCCGGTCCTGAGCCAGTGATCGAGCCTTATTGTGCCCTCCGTTCCTGATACTTCATCTCTAAGATCCATTCCTCCCCTGAAATTCCAGCTGACTTCAATCTGAGAAATAGCACCATCTTCATATTTTATAAGTGCAATTGCATGGTCCTCTGCATCGATCGGCTTGACCTGTGTTTCGGCCCAGCACATTACCTCAACCGGCTTGATATCTTTCCCTATAAAGCTTCTTCCGATCTCAATACAATGGCACCCCAGATCGACCAGTGCACCGCCACCAGATAGCTTCTTATCCCAGAACCAGGCGCTGTGCGGCCCGGGATGGGCTTCACGTGACCTTGTCCAGAGAATACGGCCGCATGATCCGTTCCTGACCAGTTCGATGGCTTTTAATGTTTTTGGGGTGTACACAAGGTCTTCGAGGTAACCATGGAAAACACCGGCTTCTTCAACTGCATCCAGTATCTCTTTAGCTTCAGAAGCATTGGTAGCGAGAGGTTTTGTACACAGGACATGTTTCTTTGCCTTACAGGCCATCAGAATGGCCTCCTTATGCAAATAGTTTGGCAAACCTACAATAACAATATCAACTTCAGGATCTTCAATTGCCTCCTTCATACTTGTAGTATACTTTGGGATATTCCATTTTTCAGCAAACTCTTTTGCAGCTTCTTCCGGGAGTGTGCAAACAGTATGAATTGCATCCTTCCGGCGCTGGCCATGCAACGACATAGTATAAAAACTGCCTATAAGACCGGTTCCGAGTAAAGCGAATTTTTTCATATTATAAGGTTTTAATACCCAAATATAATAAAAAAGAGTCATTGTTCGGCTACGCTCATTCTGACTCTCCTCACCCGGCCCATCCTTCCCTGTCGAGATTCCGGTAGTTAATTGCTTCAGAAATATGTTCCGCGGCGATATTGTCTGATCCATCCATATCAGCAATGGTCCTTGCTACTTTCAAAATCCTGTCGTAAGCCCTGGCAGAGAGCCCTCTGACCTCCATAGCGGTTTTAAGCAAGCGTCCGCCTGATTCATCAAGCTGGCAGTATCTTCTCTGCATCGACGATGACATCTGCGAGTTGGAATAAATGCCTTTTACCGGTTCGAATCTCTTTGCCTGAACAGCCCTGGCTTTCACCACCCTTTCCCTCACGACAGACGAATGTTCAACTCCTCCTGAATCAGCAAGCTTATCGTAGTTCACCGGTACAACCTCTATATGTATATCTATACGGTCCAGCAGAGGACCCGATATCCTGTTAAGGTATTTCTGCACCATTCCCCCTGAGCACATGCATTCTTTTTCGGGATGGTTATGAAACCCGCATGGACAGGGATTCATGCTTGCAACCAGCATAAAGCTTGCAGGATAATCGACAGTGGATTTTGCCCTCGAAATTGTAATAACCCTGTCTTCAAGTGGCTGCCGCATAACCTCCAGTACCGTCCGTTTGAATTCAGGCAGCTCATCGAGGAACAGGACTCCATTATGTGCAAGAGAAATCTCTCCCGGCTGGGGAAAGGTACCACCTCCCACCAATGCCACATCTGATATAGTATGATGTGGTGAACGGAATGGTCTCCTGGTCATAAGTGCAGTGTGGCTGTCAATCTTGCCTGCTACCGAATGTATCTTGGTAGTCTCCAGTGCCTCATTAAGGGTAAGAGGAGGTATTATAGTTCCTAATCGCTTGGCCAACATAGTTTTTCCGGCTCCCGGAGGACCGATCATAATTATGTTATGTCCACCGGCTGCAGCTACTTCAAGTGCTCGCTTGACGCTCTCCTGTCCGCGGACATCTGAAAAATCGACATCATACTTGTTTGCCTCGTTATTGAAGATCTCCATCAGGTCGACTTTTACTGGAGTTAACTTCTTTACGCCATTAAAGAATTCCACAACCTCGCCCAGGTTTTCCATTCCATATACCTCGAGTTCGCCAACCACAGCTGCTTCACGGGCATTTTTAATCGGAACAATTACTCCTTTAAATCCCTCTTCCCTTGCTCGCAGAGCTATCGGGAGCACCCCTTTTACGGGCTGCAAAGTACCGTCGAGAGAGAGTTCGCCCATCATTACAAACGATTCAATTTCTCCCCTGGCAACTTTCTCATCAGCGGTAAGGATCCCCATTGCCAGGGGAAGGTCATAGGATGATCCTTCCTTGCGTATATCGGCAGGAGCCATGTTTATAACCACCTGTTTCCCCGGCCAGTGAAAATCAAGGGAACGGAACGCTGAAGCAATCCTGTGCTGACTCTCTTTTACAGCACTGTCAGGCAGTCCTACAAGAAAAAACTGGACCCCCCGTGACACATTAACTTCAATTGTAACGGTCACCGCATCGATGCCTGTTACGGCACTGGCAAATGTTCTGACTAACATAATTATTAATATTTAGCACGAAACGAAACACAAACTCAAATATATGAAAGATTAAGACAAAAGACAAAAGTTAAAAGACAAAAGTGAAGAAAAGGCAAACGACACACGACGCACGATGCAAGGAAGAGCAAAACGCACACCGCGAGCCGATTCTTACTGAATTCCAATATAATTATTACCTTGTAATATATTGCTGCTCAAAAAAAAATGTGGTATGATATACCGATTCATTTTCCATTAATCGATCTGGATGAATTCGTTGTTATGCCAAACCATATACATGGGATTATCATTATTAACAGATCCATCGAAAAAACGTTAGTAGGGTCGTTGCATGCAACGACCCTACAACTATCTGATCAAACAAATCTAAAAAATGCAACCATGTCATTCATATCACCGAAATCCGGTTCATTATCGGTAGTAATACGTTCCTACAAATCAGTTGTAACAAAATGTGCTCATAAGGTTTACAGTAGATTTTCCTGGCAGTCCGGTTTCTATGATACCATTATCTGTACAACCGGACAATTATCCCGCATCAGAAAATATATTTTAAATAATCATAAGAACTGGGATAATAAAGAACCTGAGCAGTAATCAAAATAAAACTCACATATCCTTCTGTTAGTCGTAATATTTTAATTCCCGTGCCCTGTAGATAAACGGTTTGCCATCCTTATGGAAGATGATTGCGGTATAATTGCCCATTTTGTCATAATTATAAGTGAACGTGTAATCGATGATCACACCAGTTGTAAAGTTCTGCTGATGTTGGGTAATCCTTTCGCCCTTATCATTGTAAGTATAATCAACTTGTGAGTTAAGTTTACCGTCATTGGAATAGGATTGATTTTGGACCAGTTGACCACTTTCATTCCGCTTTCGGATTGTATATCCCTGGGGTTCTCCTTTATAATTAAATGACTGGTTCTTTATGGTGTAACCATTTTGATCATAATCATATTTTATGCTCATGAAAACCGTGTCGTTTATAGGATTGTACGCAATCGTTTCAAGAAGGTTATTTCCATCATACTTAAACTTAGTTATTGCCCTAAGTGTATCATTAATATAATATTCCGCACCCAGAAGATTCTTTCCTTCAGCATTTGCCTTAACATCCTGTAAAACTTTTCCGTTTTCATCGAAGAAAGTGCTTCTGAGCACGGTTCCGGATTCATTATATTCCTCTGCCATATCCCTGCCCATACCCGCCAGTGACGGCCTTTCTTCGATTGTAATTACCTTTCCCTTAACAATCTTCCCATTCTCCTCTTCTGCGAAGAAATGAGTCTGTTTAATTTCTTTTACTCTTCCTTTCATCTTTTCCTGAGTAGCATGGCCCCAGGTATAATACAACTGGCCCAGGAAAACATACTCTTTTGTTTTCTTTGTGCAACCTGAAGTAAGAACAGCCGACGCTGCTGCTAAAACGAAAATTAATTTTCTCACAAAAAACATAACTTTTTTCATAACCATATGCTTTAGTTAATAATTGAATATATGTATGTGATTACTATTTTATTTTATGAAATTTTTGTTCTCCTGTTTTTTCACCTTTAAGATTAAAGTATTCTATTAATAAACTTGTAGGAGTTTCAAATACACATTCAGCAGTACTCAGGACTGCTTCGGGATTAAAGTCACGCAAAAAACTTGCACTCCATTCTTTTTCAGAAGTGAATGAAGCTATCCACGTTTGATAACCTCCCCCAGCATAAAGGACATGCCCTTTGAACTTACCCTCTTTCAGAATAAAGCCCCAATTATTTGTATGCCAAAATGATTTCTTACCACCATATACATGAAAGACAGTGCTAACAAATGCTCTATTATATAGCTGAACATCCCATAGGTTTATACTATCTTTACCTACATCCTGCTGCCAGGTGCCAAGAATCTGTTCCATAAATTTTACCTGTTCGGGTTTGGCTTGCGTAGTTTGCCCCTGTATCCCATTCGAAAAGATTAAAAGTAATACAGCAATTGCGGTGATTTAACAAAACTTTTTCATAATATTTGATATTGGTTAATACTGATAAAGAATATCTGAATAATATGAAATACTGTATTTGTCAACTCATATATAAACAGCAATTTAAACCATAAATCAATTCAAGTCAAGTATTTGGCTGAAATAATTACTCTTATGTACAGTTTTTAACTCTGATTTGTATCAATTATAATATAAATCCATTACGATATACATTCATATTAACAACCTCTAAACTGGGAAATATTTTGTCACTATTTGTACAGGACGGATGGAGGAATGGTTTGGTAATGTAATCAATGGGGAAATGCATTAGTCTGAAATCGGACAAATTGCATTTCAAATGTGGTATGATATACCGATTCATTTTCCATACGTCGATCTGGATGAATTCGTGGTTATGCCAAACCATATGCATGGAATTATCACTATTAACAGATCCATCGAAAAAACGTTAGTAGGGTCGTTGCATGCAACGACCCTACTTATCGACCCACCTTTCGCCTTTGTTGTCTTTCTGGTGTCAGCGTATGAAGACTTTTCTGCCGTAGCTTTCTTTGACCATCGAAACTTTGTGAAAGTTGTAGCGAAGGCAGGTGTCGGATTCGTAACCTGCTAATATGTCAGCCATATTATATCTATTTTGCTAATGCAGCTAATACTCTCTCAGGTGTCATGGGCAGTTGATACAACCTTGAACCTGTAGCATCAAAAACAGCATTTGCAATAACGGCTCCCATACAAATAATTGCAGGCTCTCCCCCTCCCTGCGGTGCCTGATCTTTTTTGTCCATTATTACTGTGTCAATTTTCGGGACCCACGAGAAACGGGGTATCTCATAGGTATCAAAGGAGTGGTTTTTTATATCACCTCCCTGAAATTGTATTTCTTCTGTAAGAGCATATCCAATCCCCATGGTTATGCACCCTTCCATCTGTATCACAGTACCCTGCGGATTAATGCACAGACCCATATCCTGCGCACACGCCACACGAATTACCTGGACATGCCCGGTATTCCTATCCACCTTAACTTCAGCAATATGGGCTACCAGGGTTCCTACATCTGTCCCGCATGCAACTCCATAGCCCCTGCCACTCGGGTTTTTGCCAGGTGTATAACCAAATTTATCGGCTACTGCTTTTAAAACTGCAATCATTTTCTCATCCTTAAGATTTTTTAAGCGAAAATCCAATGGATCCAAACCAGCTTTATAAGCCATAATATCTATCTGCGACTCCCTTGCAAATGTGTTGGTATTGTTACCCGGAGCACGCCATGCTCCCGTTCCAAACGGATGAACTGATCCCCCGCTGTAGTTGGTTGTCCGGGCATTGGGAACATCATAGATTGTCTCCGATCCTCTTGATCCGGCATAATAGGTATTAAAATCCCAGAGTACTATCCTGCCAGGGTTATCAGTACCCGAAGTAATTTTGACAACAGCTGCCGGCCGGAAGGTGTCGTAAAAGAACTCTTCCTGCCGTGTCCAGGCGACCACCACAGGTTTACCGGTTATTTTCGCAAGTCTTACAGCTTCAACTGCCTGTGCATGGGGTGACTTGCCACCAAAACCGCCTCCCACGAAAGGTGTTCTAATCCTAACCTTTTCAAGTGGAACGTTCATTTCCCGGGCAATGGTATCCTGTACCCGGTAAGGAGCCTGCGTTGAAACCCACACAATGATTTTATCACCTTCTGTCACAGCTGTTGCAGCATGAGGCTCAATTGGCGAATGCGCCACATAACTGTTATAAAATACAGACTCTGTAAGTGTACCGGAATTTTTTCTGCCAGTCTCAATATCTCCATTGCTTCTTACAACATTAGCAGTTGACTCAGCTTTCAGGATACGGTCGAAGATTGATTTATCATCAACCTGCATCTCATCAAACGAGTATCCGGCTTTTACTTTCGCAATTGCCTCGTCAACCTTGTCGCGATCATCACTCAATACAGCAATGAAATCCCCCTCCCTTACTACCTGGATACCCTTTATCTTTTCTGCTTCCGAAACATCTGCATTTAATAATTTTGCTCCATGCGACGGAGGCCTGAGTATACGTGCGTGTAACAAGCCCGGCAACTGAATATCGGCTGCATACTTAGCTTCCCCGGTCACCTTGACCCTGGAATCCTGGTGTAAATACGGTTTCGCAACATATTTGAATTTTGTATGATCCTTTAATTCCGGTTTTCCATCAAGGTGTTTTTCAATACTTTTTCCCCTGGCAAGCTCACCATAGCTGACTTTGCTGTTGCTATTCCTAATATCGCTTATAACTCCGTCCTTTACCTGAAGTTGTGATACGGGCAAATGCAAGTGATCCGAAGCCAGTTGCATTAATACTGTTTTTGCTTCGGCAGCTGCTACCCGCATGCGCGGGCTGAATGTACGTATAGTATTGGAACCGGAGGTGCCGCCATCCCACGGACACAGGTCGGTATCACCCATTACCATTTTTACCCTCTCAAACGGAACCTCAATCTCGTCGGCCATTATCTGGGCAAGTGAAGTAATGGCACCTTGCCCCATTTCGATCTTCCCTGTATAACAATTTACCGAGCCATCCTCTGCGATCTGCAGGAAGGCATTGAATTCTGTTGGCAGTGATCTTCGTTGCTGCGTTTGCAGATCAAAAAGCTCAAACGTTTCCCAGGGCTGGAAAAAAATAAATATACCTCCACCGAGAAGTTTAAAGAAGTCTCTTCTTTGTATCCCTGAAAGTTCCAATGAATTCATTTCTTCATACTCATCTGTGACTATCTTTTTCATGGTTATTTTCCTCCTTTCATTTCTTTACCTGCTGTCTGAACTGCTTTAATTATCCTTATATGGGCCCCGCAGCGGCACAGGTTTTCTTCCATGCCCTTTATGATATCCTGTTGCGATGGTTCCGGATTTTTCAGCAACAATCCCACGGCATTCATAATCATACCAGGGGTGCAGTATCCGCATTGCAATGCATCGTTTTCCATAAAGGCCTTTTGTACAGGATGCAGATTACCATTGCGTGCCAATCCCTCGATAGTGACAATTTTTTTATCGGCAGCATCGCTTACCGACAACATGCACGATCTGACTGCTTCCTGCTCTAAAAGAACAGTACAGGCTCCGCAGAATCCTATGCCGCAGCCATATTTGGTGCCTGTTAACCCGCATTTGTACCGTAAGACCCATAACAGAGTCAGGTTCGGATCAAGTACCATTTCTGTTTTTTTACCATTAAGTTCAAAACGAATCGTTTCTTCCATATTTTTTGAATTTGATTTACCTCATTTATGATTGTCAATAACTGTTTATGCTTCCTGTTTATGAAAATATCGCATTTGTAGCCATGGATTATGCTTGCCATATTAATTATACATTGCAATAAAGTTATGAAAGTAATAAATACGAGGCAAATAAAAATTAGAATGGGGGAATGGGGGAAGGGAAGAAAGGGAGAACGGCAATCTCCTTCTCTCCTTTTCACCCCTTCTCCATATCTTTCTTATGGTGGTAGCTGATGAATATGTTGTATTCGTAGCCTGGGACATTCCTTAACGAAGTTCTTTTTAAGAACCGATTTTTTACCCTGTCTCAATGGATTATAAAAACAATTTGTAATATTGTAAGATATAAATGAATATGTATAAAAAATTATAGAAAAGAGATGGCAACACTGACTCAGGAAATGAAAGATATGATTGCTACACAGCAATGTTTTATAGGAACAGTCAATGCCGACGGAACACCTAATGTGGCGCCAAAAAGATCAACCCGGGTATTATCTGACAATTCACTTATTTTTACTGAAGGTACGGGTGGTGCAACCTATGCAAATATTAAAAGAGGATCAAAAGTTTCTGTATCTGTTGTAAACCGTGAAATTTTAGATGGATATAGATTTGTAGGGACTGCTTCAGTTCAGGAAAGCGGAGAATTATATGAGCAGGCAGCTGCTATGTCTGTAAATTTAGGGCTGCCAAAACCCCGTGCAGTTACCGTGATAAATATAACAGAGATCCATTCGCTTAAGCCTGGCCCCGGAGCAGGAAAGAAAATTGCCTGACATAATCAATAAAAATCAGGAAGCTTCTATTTTTTGACAATTTCCCGGATTAATAAATAGCTGATAATTTATGCAGTAGTCATAAAAGGATCATATTTATCCGGTTAGATTAAAATTTCCAGCCGATTGTACTAATTAGCGGCCGATGAGAAAGTAATAAAAGAAGAAATAGAGTCACATATAATAATGGGAGAACTCTCTCTCTACGGGACATTACAGCCAGTTAAAGGGGTACTTCCGATAGCCCTGAGAGCAAGAGAAGAGGGTTTTAAAGGAGTGATTGTACCTGTGAAAAATGCCCGGGAAGCAAGCGTGGTAGGAGGTCTGGATGTTTATGGAATGGAAAACCTCTTTGATGTTGTTGATTTCTTCAATGGCACAAGAAAGTTCACTCCTGTTACAGTCGACCTGCTGGAGATATTTGCCAGTGAGGCAAATAAATATGATGTTGATTTTTCAGATGTACGCGGGCAGGAAAGTGTGAAACGGGCTCTCGAAGTTGCAGCAGCAGGCGGACATAATATTATAATGATGTGTACTATTTAACCAATTATGACTATCGGCAATGATTAACAACATTTTGATAATTGGTAGTTACACAGGCGATTAATAGTCTGTCAAATATTTGATCACCAAAATTTCTTCTATTCACTTTGTAGCAAAACTCATCTAAATA